>Ga0308012_10000482_pt1 | contig 24105 bp, 18 predicted proteins | sample Neamet179_FD_203133 | JGI IMG/M metagenome (GOLD analysis project Ga0308012, IMG submission 203133) | Marine microbial communities from water near the shore, Antarctic Ocean - #179 | ecosystem: Environmental > Aquatic > Marine > Unclassified | place: Southern Ocean | collected 2014-07-25 | reverse complement strand
TACAAGAGGCAACTTCTTATGGAGGCACTCTTACTACTCTTACTGTAGGCGCACAGGAATACGCTCTTAATAAAGCAACAGACTGTATTTACAGAACAACTGCTGGAGGCTATAAAAACTGGCCCACTGGTATAGAAACAGTTAAGGTAGTGTATACTGCCGGATATAGTGCAGTACCTGCGGATCTTAAGTTGGCAGTACTTGATTTAATTACATACTATTTAAAAGACGAACACAAGTCTAGGCAGAGTATAGCCGGTGCTAGTATACAGAACCAAACTAGCTCTAGTCAGAGAGATAATGTTTCCTTTCCAGATCACATTAAGCGAGTCTTAGACTTGCATAAGAACTTTTAATGTCTCAAAAAGACCTAGATGCGCTAAAGACCACTATAACGAATATGATGGAGCAAGAGTCAGAAACGTTTCGTAGAATAAACTCTGATATAAAAGTACATCATTTCAAATGTTCAGAAGCAAGCGTCAAAGCCGAGTCTATGGCAGAGCTTCGAAAAAGAGAGGCAGTAGACTCAAATGGAAAGGTGTTAAAAAGTTTTGTTAAAATAATAGATACAGAAGTACCTAAAATGGTTAAGGCAATGTTTAGTGACATAAAACCTTTCTTTTCTACTAAGTGTGAAATAAAAAAAGCAGGTAATGCTAAATCGTTTACAGTAGTTTTAACGCCTATAAAACAAGGTACTAATGTTTATACTCTAATTAAGGATTTTAAAGGAAAACATCAAGCAACTATCATAGAAAAGATAATGAACAAAATAGATGTTTTAAATAAGCCCAATAAAAAAGGCAAAAGTAGGAAGATACAACAGCTTGATGAAACACAGAAACAATTTTTTAATACAGGGCATGAGGAGGGCGTATCGGTCGCAGAGCAGCGAGTAGCCGCTGCTCAAAGTGCGTTTTTCCAGTTCGGTACTTTATCTAGCTTGAAGGGATTTCCTGACCTATTTGAGGGTTTAGAGATTTTAGTTATGAAAGATAACTATGCTGATATGGATGAGATTCATGTATCTATAGAAAGTAGTAGGATGAATAAGTCAAAAGGCGCCAAAATAGAGCAGCCTATGGTTAAAAAGATGAAAGCAGACTTAGCAAAAGTATTAAGTAAGCTAAATTCTAAGTATTGGGTTGACTTAAAAGGGTCTGATTCTAAGCTAACAAAAATACGAAAAAAAGTATTAAAACCTTTTGTAAAACTTGCAACTGGTAATCCTAGTATTAGAACTAATATAAAAGTCAGTAAAATAGACGATTCAAATTCTAAATCTAAAAGAAGTAGGGCTAAAAAGAAAAAAGTTAGTTTACTACCTGTTTATATTGATAAATTAGTAAACAAAACAGGCCGTAAAAAGGCAACACATGAGCAAGCTCGTAGCCTGTATAGTTACGTAACTATTATTAATAAACAACTACCTGATGCAGTACGAAAAAATATGAACAGCCCCGCGCTAGAAAATAGAACAGGTAGATTCGCCAATAGTGTTAAACTGACGGACGCAATGATCACTCCTAAAGGCCACCCTAGTTTTGGGTACACTTACCAAACAGAGCCTTATGGTGTATTTGAAAAAGGTACCCCTGAGAGAGACCCTAGAAAACTTATAGATGCGTCTATAAGAGAGATAGCAGCAGATATGGCACTAGGAAGATTTTATACTAGGAGAATGTGATGGGAAAGGAAAGATTATATACTTCTCGTAGAGCTGGTATAACTAAAGCATTATCACAGCAGTTTGCCTTAATTGATGGAAGGGGTTTATACCATCAGGCAGTAGCTGAGACCAGCCCAAGACTAAAGTTTTGGGATGAAGTTGAAGAGTTCCCTGCAATTCACCTTAATGCGGGTAGTGAGACTAGAGAGTATCAAACAGCAGGCTACAAGGACAGGTTTTTAAACATAACAGTACGATGTTATGTAAATGAAGAGGATGCAGTATCTGCTCTTGATGAGTTATTAGAAGATGTAGAGACCGTAATAGAAGAGAATAACCGCTTAAAGTACCATGATAGAAACGGTCTAGAGCAGTTCACTCAACAGATCACAGTCATCAGTATTGATACTGATGAAGGTGTGTTAGACCCTTTAGGAGTAGGAGAAATACTAATAGAGGTTCGTTACTAAGAAAATGCGGGCACGAACAAACGTTCACGACCCAGTCTTTTCAAGTTCATAGGAGATAATCTATGGCACAACAATTATATTTTAGCCGTGACACGAGAATGTTTGTGCAATTTCGAAACCCGGCAGATAATACAGAAGCAGCTCTTAAGCTGGGAGCTGGAAAGCTTTGGGAAATACCAGTTCTTGACGGCTATAGCTTCTCTCAAACAACGAATACTTCGGAGATAACTCTTGCGGAGATGGAAAGCACGGTAGGTATAAGTCGACGAGGTCGTCGTGTGTTTACTGACTCTCTTGCTCCGGCAGAGTGGTCATGTTCTACTTATATTCGTCCTTTCAAGTCAAAAATTAACTCAGGAGGCGGGCTTACTACAGGTGCTGTTGCAGCATCTGATGCAGCAGAGGTACACGCGGTAGAGGAGGTATTCTGGGCATCTATGTTTGGCGCAGACACTTACACTACAGGCTCCGGTTTTACTCGAGCTAGTAACCCTGCAGCAAGTGCTGGTACTCATACTTCAGGGAATGTTATTACTCCTGCGGCTACTAAGACCACAATCAGTATAGGAGAGTCTAACCGATCTGCTATGACTGCCTTCACTATTTTCTTCATGATAGACACAGCCACCTCAAACCCTCTGGTATATAGGTTACCAGAAGCAGTTGTTAACGAAGCGAGTGTTGACTTTGATGTTGATGGTATTGCTACTATCTCATGGTCAGGTATGGCTAAAGAAGTTCAGGACATATCTGGAAAAGTTATTACAGGTACTACTCCTCCCGCTTCAAATGCTACTGGAGTTCTCGGACGTAAAGACGGAGCAGCCATAGCTCTAGGTGACCTATTTGTTGATACTGATAATGCCTTAGGACGACAAGTTAGCCTAGTTAGTGTTGTTCCTGGTGGGACTAATGTAGTTACCACTGTTCCAGCTATTGATGAAGCTACAACTAGTACTAAGAACTTTATTCGTAATCGATTGACTTCTGTAGGTATTGAAGCTGCTGAGGGGACCGATAAGATTTCAACAATCTTCCCCGGGGCTAATGCTGCAATTAGCGGTGTGGTCGTTGGTACAGATGTTATTAGTACTTCTACTGCTCATGGCTTTGCAACGGGAGACCAAGTATTCATCAATGGTGTATCTGGTACAGTAGAGCTTAATGGAACCCATAAGTTTGTAGGTGTAGTAAATACAACCTCATTTAAACTGTATGATACCGCTGCAAACGCGACTACAAACGGGGCTACTGGGCGGTTTAACTTAACAGCCTCTTGGACTTCGGGTGGAACGGTAGCTAATGGTAAGTATAATCTTGTACTTACAGGTGGAAGTTTCACACTTGGAAACAACATTACTTATCTGGTACCAGAAGAATTAGGAGCTATTAACAAGCCGCTTGAGCATGTTACTGGAAACAGAAGTGCTACAGGAGCTGCTACATGTTACTTAACTCTTGATGATGGAGACCTCTCTAACGGTACTTCTCGTCAGTTCTTTAACGATCTAGTAAGTACTGGAGCTATGAGTAAAACTGTAAACAAGTTTAAGGTAACGATGAGCGTAGGTGGAGCAGTCGCGGTAGGTAATAGTACTGACCCTGCACTGCAGATTATTTTCCCAACTGCACACATTGAAGTACCTACTCACTCTATTGAAGATGTAATATCTCTTGAGACTAACTTTCAGGCCCTTCCTACCAATTTTGGAACGGCGGACGAGGTATCCTCAATTACTTACTTCCCAGTAGATGACTACGCATAAAGGGACAAGGGGCTTCGGCCCCTTATTTCTTTCACCAACTTAAAAATACTTCTTGACATTTATTGTCTTATATCGTATAATTTACTTTTAAAATTTAGGATTTAATAATCATGGCTGACGCTACAACCACTAAAAAAGAACCCGTATCTCTAAAGAGTCTTATGACTCCAAGTAAGACAGTAAATATTCCTTACCCTGAGTATGAGGGGTTTAATTTGGATTTATGCCATCTTGCGCGAGAAGAGCTAGTAAAACTAAGAAAAAGGTGTCTTAGCAATAAGTGGAATAAAAAATCTAGACAGCCCGAAGAAATATTAGATGATGAAAAGTTTATTGTTGAGTACTGTAACGCGGTTATAAAAGGATGGGACGGTTTGAAATTTCGATACCTAGAAGAGCTTCTTTTGGTTGATGTTTCACAGTTCTCGCCTGATGATTGCTTACCTTATACAGCAGACAATGCCCAGTTGCTTATGAAAAATGCAACAGATTTTGACACCTGGGTAACTGAAATGGTAGGTGACTTAGAAAATTTTACGCAGAACAAGTAACTGAAGTAGATAAGTTACTTGAGCGTTATATAGAAGAGAAAGACTCTATAGATATAGAGAAGTATCTTTTAATCTGTGAACAGCTTGGTGAAGAACCAGACCCCAATAGAATGCCACTTGAGTCCTCAGTTTTTCCTGGGGAAGTTCAACTGGCATTTTTTATATACGACAAGCTATCTGATAAGTGGGATGGTATGAGTGGTAGTTACATGGGGAAAAACTGGACAGAAGTAGCTTATGTGTTCGACTTGTATGATATAGACGATGAAAAAGAAGTATTTTTCTTTATGCAACGATATGATATGTTTGTCATGAAGAGTAGATTCGAGGAAAGCGAAAGAAAACGCAAGCAAAAAGAGCGTAAAAGCGGTGGAGGTAAAACTTACACCCATAATGTACAGGGCTAATGGCAGATAAAATACAGGTTGATGTAGAAGTCAATGACAAGGGCAGTACGAAAAAGGCAGCCCTGAATTCCAAAAAGCTAGGGGAAGGCTTAGAAAGGACTGCTAAAGGTGCTCGGACTGCTGACCGTAATCTTAAGGGGGCTGCTCAGGCTTCCGCTAATGGTACTAAAAACTTCGCAAAAATGTCACAAGGTATTAGTGGTGGCATTGTTCCTGCTTACGCGGTTCTTGCCGCAAACGTATTTGCTATTTCAGCTGCTTTTAACTTTCTCAAGAAAGCAGCAGATTTAAGTGCACTACAAGCAAGCCAAGGAGACTATGCAAAAAGCACAGGTTTAGCACTTGAATCCGTTACCAACAGGCTGAGAGACGCAAGTAATGGTATGCTAGGCTTTAAAGAAGCAGCCGAAGCAGCCGCTATTGGTTCCGCGAAAGGGTTTAGCTCTGCACAGTTAGAAGACTTGGCTGTAGGTGCAACTAAAGTATCTAAAGCTTTAGGTAGAGATTTCACTGATTCTTTTGACAGGCTAGTACGTGGTATATCAAAAGCTGAACCCGAGCTTCTTGACGAACTAGGTATCACTTTAAGACTAGAGAAGGCAACAACAGACTATGCCACCTCTATAGGCAAGAATGTTAAAGCTTTAACAGACCAGGAACGAAGCCAGGCGGTTTTAGTCGCAGTACAAAAGCAACTAAATGATCAGTTTGGGGAGGTAGAAGGAGCAGCTAACCCTTTTACTAAGCTGGCTAAAACTTTTGAAGATATAACTAAGACAATCACAGAGTTTTTTCTACCTGCTTTTTCAAGTATAGCTAGTATGATATCCAATAATGCAGGTGTAGCTTTTGCCTTCTTTGCAATTCTAGCTGCCGGTATAATTAAGTCTATGCCAGGATTTGATGGTTTAGCGGGTAAGATTACTGACTTTGCAGATGATTCAGAATTAGCAATGATGCAAGCAGAGGAAGACTTAGGCGGGTACCGAGATGCCCTAGATGCTACAATAGAGAAAATGAAGGAAGCTGCGGAAGCTGATAAAACTGGTTACGCGTCTGCTAAGGGGGATGCACAAGGTGACGTAGAGGGGTTAAAGGCGAGGAAAGGCTCAGGTTTAGAAAAACTTCAAGGCGGAGAAGACGTAAGTAGTAGACAGCTGTCCGCTATGATAAAATCTGCTAAAGCAGGCACGGGCGAATATAAAAACCTTACTGATGAGAGAAGAGAGCATCTAATATCTAGTCTTGAAGATATGGAAAAAGCTGCTGAAAAAATGGAAGGTTCTACCATTTCAGCTGCACAAAAAGCTACTATTGGTATGAAAAAGTTGGGTATAAAGATAAGAACAGGCCCTGCTAGAGCAATGATTTATTTTAGAAAAGTTGGAGCTAACGCGATGAGAGTTGTAGGAAGAGCAGCTGCCCTCGCCGGAAAAGCTATTAATCTTGCTATGAAGTTTGGAGGCGTTATCGCGGTGATCACTGCCATAACATCATCACTAAAAGCTTTAATGGATTCTCCTGCCACATTTGTAAATAACATTTACGATATGGCAGGTTCAGTTTTACAGACTATAAATCAGCTGGTTACAGGTATGGTTGAAGGACTACTGGGCGGCTATAATTGGATACGGAGTAAGCTGGGCTTGGAGGATGTAGAGTTTGAAGTACCTCTTGTATTTAATGAGGAAAATCTTGCAAAGTGGAAGACTGCTCTTAATGACACATCTGGGATGAAATTTTTGCAAGGAGTGGAGGACAAGGCCACAAATAGATCAACCTTTTTAGAGACTTTAGAGAAGATAACAGATGTAGCTAAAGACGTCAATAAAGAACTTGCAAAAATCAACGAAGGAATCACTAAGGAGGGAGTTACTAACGTACAGGCCTCTTTAAAGAGGATGACCGCAATAAACAGTGTAGGCATATCTAGTATGGTGAAAGCGGCTCAGCGGGACTCTGTAAAGGTTGACGGGACCTTCGACCCTGTAAAATACAAGAAAGCTACTGATGCGATTGTAAAAGAACTAGGGCCTAATCTTAAAGAGCTCAGCCCTGTTATATATGACGCATTGTTTAAAAGTTTTGACGAAGGGTTTAAAGCTATAGAAGACGAGGAGAAGTTTGCAAATAAGTTTGTTAACCTAACAAAGAAAGCAAAAGATGATATAGACAATATAACTAAGTCTTTAGGAGGGGGTGACCTATACAATTTATTAGGGAGTCTTGAGCCTATGACGAAGACTGTAACCCTTCTTGACGAGATGACGGTAGGTACGAACCTAGTTACTGATGCTGTAGCAAACTTAGATGAGGCCTTAAAAGGGCAGGGAGGTATAGACAAGTTCAGAACAGACTTAGAAAACCTTATAGCTGCTAAACAAAACGTAAAATTAGATACTATTGATTTAGGCAATGATAAAAGAGATGCCGGGAGAGCGCCTGCTATTGTAGCAGCGCAGATGAAGTTGCGAATAGACTTTGAAGAGAAATTGATCGCTTTACGTACTTTAAATAATACGCTACAAGAGCAACGTATGACGCTGACGTCGCTGGAAACTGATCTTTCTAAAAATACAGATTCAGGCGCCATCGAAAAACTTAACGGCGAAATTGAAGTCACAAAGGCTAAAATTGCGGTTCAGAAGGCGGGGAATGCCCAAGCTAAAAAAGACATGACAGCCATAGGGCAGGTAGGAGATGTATTAGGAGAATCCTTGTCTAATAACTTAGCAAGTGCTTTTGATGCTATAGTTCAAGGAACTAAGAGTGCGAAAGAAGCTTTTAAAGACATGGCAATGGGAATTCTTAAGTCTTTAGCACAAATCATAACAAAACTACTTGTTGTTAAGCTTTTAGAAACTGCTTTAGGAGGCAGTACTTTTGGTGACTTTATAGGAATAACCGGAAAGAAAGACGGCGGAGTAATGTCAAACGGAGTAGAGAAACTGCGATACGGTGGCGTAGCTAAAAGTAAAAACTACTCCTCAGGCGGGGTCGCTACTGGTAGAGACGCAGGCTATCCTGCAATACTTCACGGAACAGAGGCAGTAGTACCTCTTCCTAATAATAGGTCTATACCTGTCGACTTAGGGGGTCAGGCTGGTCAGAATAACATGGTAACTGTAAACGTTTCTATGGATGGTCAGGGTGGTGCAAAGCAGGAGACTTCTTCAAACGGTGAGCAATCAAAACGGCTTGGAGAGATGGTCGCTGCCGCAGTGCAAGAAGAATTACAGTATCAAAAGAGATCAGGTGGTATACTGAATCCGTACGGAGTAGCATAATGTCATTAGGTTTCACAGTACCAGCTATAACTAGTTCAAAAGTTCTGCCCGATAAAAACGTATCTAGGTCTTCTACTCCTGCAGTAAGAACCGCACAGTTTGGAGATGGGTATCAACAAAGAGTTGCAGATGGGCTGAACTCCATAGCAGAGACTTACTCTGTTGGTTTCGCAAACAGAGGGAAGGCTGCAGCAGATGATATTATTTCTTTTTTCACCGCTAATAAAGGAGTAACTTCTTTTAATTTTACACTGCCAGATACTAATTCCACTAGTAGTGCCACTGCAGTCACTACTGGAGCTCCCGGCTCTACTACTACGATATCTTTAACTTCTTCGACAAATAACTTAGATATAACTCCCGGAGCTACTGTACTTGGTCAATCCGTAACTGTAGTTAGTATTTCTGGTACTACTCTTGAGCTAAGCGGAGCAAAAGCTTTTAATTCAGGTACGGCTTTAAGCTTTATCAACCCCAATGAGAAAACAGTAAAAGTAGTATGTGCTACTTGGCAACAAACATACACAGAGTTACTAGGCTCGAGTGTTACTGCAACCTTTAATAGAGTTTATGAACCATGACAAACCTAATAGTATCCGACTCCCAAGACTTAGAAATTGCAAGTCCTTTAATTGAGCTATTTGAGATGACAATAGGTACTGGAAGTAATAATGTACTGTATTTTCATGCGGCTAAAGATTTGGATGCAGCTACTGCTAACAAAGACATAATATTTGATGGCAATACCTATACTACTTTGCCTATAGAACTAGATGATATAGAGAAAAAAACAGGCGGTGCAATGAATCGCCCCACCCTTACTATTGCTAATGTTGAAAGTATACTTAAAACAGGAAGTGCCTTCAAAACTCAGATGGAAGATGGAACTTGGGATGGTACAGTAGATGACGAACTCGTATCTGCTTCTGGCTTTACTTTAGACGATCTAATAGGGCAAAGGCTAACAAGAAGAAGAACTTTAGAGAAATATACAGGGAGTGGCGTTACCGCTGTAGAGTTTGATACAGAAACTTTTATAATTGATAGAGTCGCGTCTAAGAATCCTATTTTTGTTTCGCTAGAACTTGCCTCTCCCGCAGACATCGGAGGAATACGAGTACCAAATAGGCAAGTTATAGGAAAATACTGTCCCTGGGTCTATCAAGGAGCAGAGGATTCAGTAACACAAAGTGCCTGCAGTTGGGCACTAAATAATCAATACACCAAAAGCGGTTTAGGCTATAGCTTTTATTTTACCTTTGATGACGAGCCTCTGGTACTCGCTAGTTATTTTCCCTCAAACTCTACAAACGCTATGTGGAAGGCCGTTTATGCAGCAGGAGTTACTTATGTAGCAGGGGAATATGTATCTTCTACAACTGATTATTTCGCGACTGTAAGTGGTGCAGTTAATAGCTCAGTTAATGTCGTACTAGCTCCAAATAATACAAATACTAACATAGAGCTTGGTTTTATAGTCTCCGGGACAGGCGTCCCTAGTAATGTAACTGTAGTACAGACTTCTGGTACTTACGTTAAGCTAAGTAGTGCCCAAAGCATAGCAAGCGGAGTCCAACTAAAGTTCAGCAGCCCCAACTTTATATATCGTGCAGAAGGTACAGTCCAAGGAGTAACACCTAGCTCACAAAACCCAAAGTGGCAGCTAGTTAGAACTTATACTGAATGGTCAACTAGTACTGCCTACACACTACACTCTATTGACGCACGCCAAAATCCTTATGTAAAACGTGGTAATACTATCTGGAGAGCAATAGCACCCAGCACAAATATAGAACCTGCTACTAATACTAGAGTATGGGTACGCGGAGATGCTTGCGGTAAGCTACTTAATTCTTGTAAGATAAGGTACCAAGGCCAGCCAAAAATAGAAGGATCTGCTTACGACGTAGATGGTGTACCCCATTCAGAGACTGATAGTACCATCGGCTTACCTTTTGGAGGCTTTCCAGGGAGTAAAAAGTTTAGATAATGTTTGATGATATACAGCAACATTTTGCAGACGAGTACCCTCGAGAGGGATGTGGTGTTATAGCGATAGTGAAAGGCAAAAAAAGATGGTTTCCTTGTACCAATATTGCAGAAGACGAAGAAGACTTTATAATAGATTCTCAAGAGTATCTTAAGTTAAAAAGAACAACAGATATAGTAGCAATTGTACACAGCCATCCAGATGCTTCGGCAGAGCCAAGTGACGCAGATACAAAATATTGTAATGCTTTAGGCGTACCATATCATATCTACAGCTATCCGGATATGGAGTTAAATATAGTTGAGCCTATAAAAAGCGTAATTGACCTATATGGAAGAGAGTACGAGTTCGGAGTAAGAGATTGTTTTGAAGCCACCCGTGACTACTTAGCGCACAGGAATATTAACATACCTACTAGAGCGCCTTTTGAAGACGACTGGTGGGAGAAGGGTATAGAGTATTTTACCCCCGAATTAATAATAGAATGGAACCATGTACCTGTACCTTTATCAGAGCTACGGGAAAACGATGTTCTAGTATTTAATGTAAAAGCATCGGTTGGGAACCATTGTGGCGTGTATGTCGGCAATGACTGTTTTTACCACCATGCAGTAAACAGGCTTTCCTGTAGAGAGAGCCTATACCCTTTGTGGTGCAAATATTTAGAAGGAGCTTATCGATATGATGCGTAATGTGTATTTAGAAGGAGAAATGGGAGAAAGGTTTGGGACAGGTTTTCAAGTGAATGCCCCTAAAGTGTCGGATGTACTAAGGTGCATAGAGTGCAATCATCCTTCTTTTAAGCAGTACTTAATTAAATGTCACGAAGAAAGTGTAGGTTTCGAGATTGATGTAGCAAACAGTAAAATAGACTATACTGAAGAGCTTTTAATGAATTTAAAAGAAGGAGACGTAACTATTACTCCTCTACCCGCAGGCTCAAAATCTGGGGGTGGAAAAATACTTGCAGCAATCGCACTAATTGCCCTTGCTGTAGCTATGCCTGCCATAATAACAGCGATGAATCCGGGGGCGATCATGGCAGGATCAGGAATATCCGGAGCCCAGGTGGGGGGTATGGCAGGATTTATGGCAAGTAATGTAGGCACCATTCAATTAGGACTTGGAGCTCTTGCTGTAAACTTAGGTATGACGGGGATTATGCAAATGATGGCACCCGACCCTGCTGTTGATGGAGACCAAGAGCAAAACTATCTTTTCAATGGAAACCAGCAAAACATAGTAGAAGGAGATCCTATTCCTGTTTTATACGGAAAATTACGTGTGCCTGGACAGCCAGTTAACTTTGAGGTTGCAGGAGTTCAAAGTAACGTATATAGAACTGCATATATGACTAGAGACGGGGCGTCTCAAACAGGGAGCGCGTAATGCCATTAAAATCAATTAGTGCACTAGACAGACGAGTATTTTCCGCCCAGAACGATGTATTGGGCAACACTGTCGGTGTTTCAACAGAGCAAACCATACTTGTAACTGATATAATCTCAGAAGGGCCTATAGGAGGTCTGGTGAATGGAACTGCAAGTGTATTTTTAAATAATGATCCGATAGATTCAGATGATGAGGCCGTTTATAGTAATGCTGTTACTGAAGTTACCCTTACTGCAGGAAGTAAAACTGCTACTGTTACGAAAAATGGCCAAGAGTTTACTCCAACCCTAGGAGACGAGGGAACTCGTTTTTTATTAGTTTATGACGCAACTTCTACCAATGTAAAACTAACCTCGTTTAACCGTCCTGAAGCTTTGGCTGGCGTATGGTCAGGTAGTATTACAAGACTAAGCGGGTTTAGCTTTGATAGTTCTTTTAACACAGACAACCAGAGCTTAAAAGCTGCGCATGGAAAAAGACTTTTTAACTTTCGTAGCTCTGGGGGCTTAAGCTTTTTTAATATAACCTGCAATACTACTGATATAGCTGCTCAAACGGCGGCCCTGATGTATCCTGCAACGGGAGGGGCCGTATTTCAAGAATCGGACCTAACTACAGATGCAAGTAACCCTGTAATTAATACTTTAACTTCTGACCTATTTCTAGAAATAGAGTCTGTAGGAACGGATTCAGTTAATCTTAAAAACAACTCTTCTATATCAGGAACTTTTAAGTTTTTGCTCACATCCCCCGATCATTTTGCTACTAGTAGGACAGGCCTGTATAACACGAATGAAAAACATAATAAATCAGGAGTTAGGTTTAACCCAGGAACTTTAGAGCAAAGAGCACTAACTACATTGGAAGGAGTAGGCACAAGTTCTACTTCTCTTCCTATACTGAATCAAAATTTGGTCAAATTTGTTCCTGCTAATGAAAATTATACAACTGTTACTGCTACCGGTGCTCAAGCAGCCCTAATTGATGAAGTAAAGTTTATAATTAACTACCCTCAGGGGTGCTACCTAATCGTAGACAGATCAAGCTCCACGTACACAGCAGGAGTTGCATATCTAATAGAGATGTCACTAAACGAAGGGTCGGGATTTGGGGCCTTCAAAGTTGTAGAGCCAGGGTCGTCAAATCAATCGGGTATGTTTGATAGTAATGGAGATGGTACAACAGATACTGCTGTATGGACGACTAAACAACGAAGAAAATCATCTTTTTCACAAGAAATAAAAATTAACTTAGAAGCGTTAAAGCCTTTTACCGCGTTTAAGTTCAGAATATCTAGGCTAACTAAGAATAAAAGTGACGACTACACTACGGAAGCAAGATTTGGTACTCCTGCCGACGGTGGTGGTGGTATAGACTCCAACTTAAGAAGCTCTGAAGGGGGCGCATTTGATCAGGCAAGTGGCGGGGAAGAAAAACACATTACTGGAGTTTATGAGTCTCAATTAACACAAGCACTTGGAGTTATAAAAGAGAAGCTAACTTTTCCGTATACCGCATATGCAAATACGGTATTTAGCTCAAAAACTTTTCAGACAAGCCCCACTAGGTCATATGAATGCTTTGGTATGAAAGTAAAAGTTCCTTCGAATTACATAACTCGAGAAGAAAATGATGGGTTCAACGCAAAGTATACTAGGAATAGTGAGCGCCAGGAGAGAGCCTTTATAAATGGGATGACTTCCCCTGTTTTGTGGGACGGTAACTTTAGGCAAGAAAAACATTATACAGATAACCCAGCATGGGTTTTTTATGATATATGTACTAACGATAGATATGGTCTTGGCGACCACTTGAAAGAAAGTGATATTGATAAGTTTTCTTTATATAAAGTAGCAAAATACTGTGATGAACTAGTCCCTGATGGTAAGGGTGGTACTGAGCCTAGGTTTAGATCGAATATATACCTTACTAAGGCTACAGATGCCTATAAAATACTAAAGGACTTTGCCACTGTATTTAGGGGCATCCTATACTGGTCTAACTCTCAGTTTTTTGCGTCCATGGACGAACCAAAAGAGCCTATATATACGTTCAGCCGATCTAATGTTATTGATGGAGCTTTTGATTATCAGTCGACAGGTAGTAAGACTCGAGCTAATCAAATTGTTGTTAGCTGGAATAACCCAGAAAACGAATACAAATTAGAGCCTCTTATAATTGAGGATAGAGAAAACATACTTAAAACAAAATCTATAAAAAGTGAGAAGGCAGTAGCTTTTGGATGTACTTCTGAGGGCCAGGCAATACGCTATGGAAGATGGAAGCTTTGGACCGCAGTTAATCAGACAGAGATAGTATCGTTTAAGACAGGAATTAATGCTGCTTTTCTTTCTCCTGGAGATATAGTAAATATACAAGATGAGACTGACTATAGAGTGCCTTTTAGTGGGCGAGTAAGCTCTTGCACAAGTTCAGCTATTACTATTGACAGAGATATTTCTAGCCATCTTTCGGGTTCGTTCGATTATACTATATGTGCCATTCTCTCTAAAAAAACAATAGTCCTTAACCAGAATACAGCAACTATAGCTAATTCTGGGGGGACTACTACCACTTTCAGTAGGGGTGAAGAGGTAACCCACGCTACAGTTGGGAACTCCACTGTACAACTTATTCCGAATAACGGTAATGAAGATACTACTAATAGGAATATTGTAAGTGCTGTTGACAGTAGTGGCAGCTCTATAAATTTACAGTATGTAGAGCAAACTCTTGTTGAAGAGCGGCTTTTAAATACTAGTAGCATTTCTACTACGGACGGAAAGAATACTATAGATTTAGGTAGTGCTTTCAGTGTTCTTCCTACTAATGGAGACGTGTGGGCTATAAAAGAAACAAGCACTACTGGTGTACCTACTATTGCCTCTTACAAGCCTTATAAAGTCTTAGATATTAAAGAGTCAGGTAAAACAGAGTATCACATAACAGCAGTTGAGCATTACAATACTAAATTTGATTTAATAGAACAAGATTTCAACTTAGCAGTTCCTGATGTTTTATATCAGCGAGAAGGCGCAACTGTTCAAGTTCCACGACCTCTTAATTTAAGGGTACTTAGAACTCCTATGGATACTTCTCCTGGCGAAGAGTTAACTCTTGAATGGGATCCTCCTGCGGTACAATCGACAGATCCAGATATTCAAGCAGCTTTTACAGAGTACGAACACTTAGGAGAATTTGAAATACAGCATAGTTTAGGCGATGATTCTGGGCTGTTAACAGGGACAAGAGTTTCTAGGGATGCAAGATCCGTTCCCTTTACAAAGGTACCTCAAGGATCTCAGGTCTTTGGAGTAACCACTATTAGTAATAAAGGTAGAAGGTCTCCCCAAGCTCTTTTTAATATAACAGTAGATGATATATTTGAAGGCAACCATGAAAGAATAGGAGGAATAGTAAAAGGAGGATACTCCACTAGAGATATAGACAAACCTATAAATACTGGGTCACAGAAAGGAACAGTTAAATTTTCAGGTACTTCATATATTGCAGCTCCTTTTACTTCTATACAAAGTGCTAAAGAGAACACTTCAGCCGACCCAGACACCTATGCCCTTTCTTGTACGGCCTTAGCAAATTCAGCTTACCCTGCAGGAGCAATAGCTTATATATTTATGGATTTTAGTGCCTTGAGTCTAGCAGCTCCTAACGCTAATGCCCTTAAAGTTATAACTCGAAAGGTTGACTCCACTACTTTTGGTAGCACTATTGACTACTGGTATGATGCAACAAAGTATGTTGCTAGCGCCTCAAATATTTGGACAACTGTTACAACTTCTGCAAGCGTAACTCAAGGCTCTTCACAAATAGTAGGTTCAGGGTTTTTAGCTCTGAAAATACCCCAGGTTGTAACTATAGGCAGTGCTTTTGCGGGAAAAATTGCACATATAGTTAGTGATACTTTGATGTACCTAGACAGGCCTTGGACTGCTGCGAATGCCTCCTCCCAGACGCTTAGTAAGCAAGAGCTAGAAATAGACTTCCGAAAAGACTTTTTAATAGGTTCAGTTAGCTATGATTCTAGTGGTGCGGGAACTTATAAATTAGGTGGTGGTGCAGGCGCAATGTCTTACTTAGATATAACCCCTAATCTAGAAGATGTAACCAGAGCTTTACTAGTAACTTCTAACATACCTTTGTTGTCTTATCAGTCGGATAATACTCAAAATACTGTGTATGATAATATACAACTTAATATAGCAACTCCCGGCTATTCATCACCGGAAGTAAATGTAACAGGAGCAGGTTTTAGTCAAGTAAATACACTTACGGAGCTTGCAACTTCATTTACGGCAGCTACTAATGGTGTATTAACAAAAATTGTACATACTAATAACGCAGCTATAGCATTTAGTAATACTAATATTAATTTTACAGTTAAAGTAAGGGAGGCACTAGACCCTGATAATGTTTCTAAACAGAGAACTTTTGTACTTAGTATTGGTAAGATTAAAGAAGGGGAGGCAGGAGCCGCCTCAGCTTTAGTTTACTTATACAAGTCTAGCGTTTCGGTACCCGCTAGTCCTACTAGCTCGTTTCCTACTGTAACTGTTGCTCTATCCGGCACAGGGGGAGGAACTATTACTAATCCTAGTACTGCTTTAGTAGGAGAGGCTTGGTATAAAATTCCGCAAACTCCTGGAGCCGGAGAGAAGCTATGGATAGTAGCAGCAACAGGAAATAGTACTGGTACTTCCGACACTATACCTTATAATGAGTGGACCTCTCCTCCTACACAGTTTTCTGGTTCGGATGGTTTTAGTTCAAAGACAGTAGAGATTTTTAAGCCTTCCGCGAGTGGAGGAGGAGCAAGCACAAAGCCGATAGGTAATACAACCTATACTTTTGCAACGGGCGCCACAAGTTTTGCAAATTCTAATGGCTGGACTGTAGCGCTTCCTAATCTTAGTCTTTCTACTCCCTATATGTATAAGAGAACGGCTGCTGCTATTGGTACAGGAGCCACGGATATTATCCCTGATAGTGAATGGTCTTCTGCTGCTTTAGTTTCTCAGCCAGGTGCTGACGGGGTAATAGGGAAAAAGAATGCAAGCGGTTATTTGTACTATAACACCCAGCAAGCAAGCGCACCTTCTGCTCCCTCTTCTTCTAGTGTGAGTATTTTATGGAGTACTGGAGTATTATCCGGTGGAGTAATAGGTAGTGGAGCCACTAACTGGAATCAAATAGCACCCACGTCAAGTGGAGGTACTTCTGGCTCTAAAATGTACTATGTGTACTGGTCTATAGAACAGTCAGCAGTTGATGCGGCAAATGGGGCAAACACTGGTGCAGTTACTTTAGGTACTACCGTTTATACGGCAACAAATTTTACAGGGTTGGTAAGGTTTAACGGGACAAATAATGTAGAAGATGGGTCAGGAAATGGGTTAAGCTTTGGTTCAAGTGGTACTACGACTATTGATGGCGGAAAAATTACTACAGGAACTATTAGTGCTGCCCGTATTTCATTAAGTGGACACCCCCTTGAAACAACGGTTAACAGCGTAAGTAATGTCGCCGCCGGAGCTGCTACTGCCGCCGCCAGTGCTGCTAGTACCGCAAACACTGCTGATGGTAACGCAACAACCGCGCTTAACGCAGCAAATAGTAAGAATAAATTTTTTAGACAGGATACTGCTCCGACTGCGACTGCTATAGGAGATTTATGGGTTGATACGAATGGAAGTGCTACAACAGCACCTAATCAATTGTATAGAGCGTCCGGTACCGGTACTAGTAATTGGGTTGCAATACCTGCAGCAATAGGAGGCTGGCAGCTAAATCAATATGCTATTTTTTCCGGTACTGCACATGGGCAGAGCTCCACGGGATACACAACTGGCAATAACCACATAACTTTAAATTCTAATGGATCTATTAATGCAAAGAATTTTTATCTTAATGCAAATGGTACAGCAGGCTTTAGAGGCACTATTACTGTAGGAGGAACAGACCTTACTGCCTCAAATACTCTTGATCAGGTACAAGGGGCTTTTACAGCAAATACAGCCATTAGTGGGGGTAAAATAGTATTAGCATCGGAGAGCACTAGTAATATAACATTAAACTCTGGTACTAAGCAAATTACAGTTACAGACGGGGGGTCCACGAGGGTAATAATCGGTAAGCTCTCGTAACACCACTTAAAAAATAAAACTTGACTAAGTATGTCCTTTGGGATATAATTTCACAATGGAGAAAAAGACATGAGTGCAGGAACATACAACTTAGTGATCGACCAAGGCTCCGACTTTGCTCTTGACTTGGTTATTAAGCAGGCAGGGACGGCTCTGAATCTGACCAACTATTCAGGCCGGGCACAGATGCGTACAGCTCATAGCGCTGCGTCTGTGTCTGCTACGTTTACTGTTACTGTTACTAATGCGGCCCAAGGAGCTTTAAAACTACAACTCCCTGGTAACACTAGTAAGAATGTAGCAGCTGGACAATACATATACGATTTAGAGATTTTCACTGCTAATGACTCTATTGTCAAACGTATAATACAAGGAGATGTGACTCTAACTCCAGAGGTAACACGATGAGTAGCCAAACTACTTTGGAGATTACTGAGGCAGTCACAGATGTCATTGCTTCAGGAGACGTAATAAGTGTTAACCTTGTAGATGACGTCACTACAGTACAAGCATATACTTTGGCAGTACCTTTTGAGGTTCCAGGTCAAATTACTTCTGCCAATGTTACTGTTGTTCCTTATAATACAATCACAGCTACTAATTTAAGAGATGCTCTTAAGCAATTAGCAGACCAGAACTTTAGAGGTGCCAATGCTCCCTCAGGTTCTACATTATCAGGCGTATCCACAGTAGCCGAAGGCGACACATGGTATGATACAGATGATGACCAATTAAAAGTCTATAGAGAAACAAGTACAGGCACATTTCAGTGGGTTCCCATAATAGTGGGAGCAGCTGGAGGTGATTCGGATACAGTAGACGCAGGATCCTACTAGGATAACTCGGAGTTCCAATGGCTCAAACAATTAAAATAAAACGTAGTACCGGTAATGGTAAACCTACCGCAGTTGCACAAGGTGAGCTGTTCTATGCTTACGGTAGCGGGGGAACACACGGTAAAAAGCTTGCTATAGGGCATCTTGATGGAGGAGGCAATACCCCTGAACTTGTAGGCGGCTCGTTCTTTACCAACATGCTGGATCATAGTATAGGAACATTGACAGCCAGTAGTGCTATTCTTACCGACGCTGATAACCGTATTGATACTATAGGGGTTAAGAATCAGGGATCCGTAAAGTTATTCGAGTTAAATACAAATGGGTCTAATTCGACCTCAGTACGAGGAGCAGCCGCTCTTGATGGAGATATAACTTATACACTTCCTGCGGCTCCTGTTAACGGTCGGTTCCTAACTACTAACGGCAGTGGAGACATGTCTTGGGCCGTTGTAGGCTCCTCGCTTACAGTTGCAGCAGATAGCGGAACTGCAGATGTTGTTACCGTAGGCACAGACACTCTTACTTTTGAAGGTACAACAAACGAAGTAGAAACTACTGTATCTAATAACAAAATTACTATTGGTCTGCCTACGAACGTCACAATTTCAGGTAACCTTACCGTAAGCGGTTCAACTACTACTGTTTCTTCTACTACTGTAAACGTAGCAGACTCTATGTTATCCCTTGCAACGGGTAATACTTCATCAGATGCCTTAGACATTGGATTCTATGGGCTTTACGATGATACTGGCTCACAGGATGAATATACAGGTTTATTCCGTGATGCAACAGATCAAAAGTGGAGACTCTTTAATAACCTTACAGTAGCTCCTACTACTACAGTTAACACAGCCGGAGCTGGCTACGCAGTTGCAACTCTAGTAGCTAACTTAGAGAGTGCCGCAGTCGCAATTACGGGCGGAACAATAACAGGTATCACAGACCTCGCAGTAGCAGATGGCGGAACGGGACTAGGGGCGGCGCCCAAGGGTTCCGTACTTGTAGCAAATACGGCAAATACTCTTTCTGCTCTAGACGGCGGCGGAAGTACGGATAAGGTTTTATTATACACTTCTTCGACCGACACAGTTTCATGGACTAATGCTCTAGACGGCGGCACATATACTTAATAGGAGATAGCAATGTCAATGGTAATTAAGCCAAAACGCAAGTTTACTGCTGGCGCTCCTGGAACTTCGGATCTTGTTGAGGGCGAAATTGCAGTCAACACAGCGGATAAGAAACTCTATGTCCGTGATAATGCGAACAATATTATTGAAATTGGTGGAGGCGGAGCAGGTGGCTCTACTACCGAAGTAACACAGAATACTCACGGGTTACAAGTAAAGGATGCGATTCGACATAATGGATCAACATGGGTAAAAGCTCAAGCTAACGATGGAGCAACTTTAGCACTAGGTGTAGTAGTAGTAAGAGGAGACGCAAATACCTTCACAGTAGCACAGTCAGGAAGGTTTGAGATAACTTCTCATGGTCTTTCAGTAGGACAATGGTACTACCTAGATGCTACTACAGCGGGTGCTCTCACAGCGTCAGAGCCGAGCATATCGCAGCCATTAGTATATGTAGAAAGCAGTAGTCACATGTTTGTATACCCCTACCGCCCTACTCAAATAATGACAAGTACTGTACCCTTAGGCATATTTGTAGATGAGCTTACAGGCAATGGTAGCGCGACTGACTTTACAATGGGCGCAGACCCTGGCCTTGAAACAAATACACAAGTATACTTAAACGGAGTATACCAAGAGAAAGCAACTTACAGTATAAGTGGCACTACTCTTACATTTTCTACTGCACCTGCAAATGCTACAAGTATAGAAGTAGTAAGATACGCAAAGAGTGTAGTAACAATTGGAACACCCGATGATAATACAGTTACTACTGCAAAAATTGCAGACGGCTCAATAACCGCAGCCAAGTTCGCATCAGGAGCTATAAGTAACGCAAGCATCCCTGATAACAGTATTACTACTGCTAAACTAGTGAATGGTACGATTATAACAGAAGACCTTGCTGATGATGCAGTCACTACAGCTAAACTAGCAAACTCTATTAACACTGCTATAACTGCTAATACTGCGAAGGTGACAAATGCAACACATACAGGTGAGGTAACAGGAGCTGCTGCTCTTACAATAACAGATGATGCAGTAACAAGTCCGAAATTAGCACATGCTCTGGACGTAGTAACTTCTCTAACGATAGGAGGCGCGAGTAACGGAGTAGCACTTAGCAATGGTGCAATTGCTTTAAAGAACTCAGGAACAGCATCTAAGATTGATTTCTATTGTGAGGTCAGTAATGCTCATTATACTCGTATACAAGCTGCGCCACATTCAGCGTATAGCGGAAATATTACTCTTACACTACCAGCTAGTACTGGTACTTCAGGACAAGTACTCTCTACTAATGGGTCGGGAGTTACAAGTTGGATAACTAGCGGTGGTTTATATAATACGTGGTTGGTAAAGATTAGCGCATACACTGCACTTTCTGGAGACCAGATTGTAGTTAACAGCGGCAGTGCGGTCACAATTACACTACCTGCCAGCCCTTCAGTAGGGGACACGGTAGTACTAAAAAACGTAGGTGCAGGGCTTGTAACAATTGGAAGAAACGGATCAAATATAGAAGGCTCAGCACAGGATGGTACATTAGCCACTACATCTGCTATGCAGACAGTATTCGTAAGTAGCAGCTTAGGCTGGAAGGAGGTATAGATGCCATACGCATTTGGAGCAGCAGCGGGAGGGAAAACTTACCCTCAATATTTTATTACTAAGTCTCAGACTTGGGTTCCTCCAGAAGACGGCAATATTTGCATACATGTCATAGGTGGAGGAGGTTCTGGAGCAGTTGGTTCAACTGTTTATGGAGCCGGAGCAGCCGGGGCTTACGGAAAGATAGCTAGCTTAGCTGTAACAACTGCAGGTTCTTTTACGCTTGTAGTTGGGTCAGGAGGTACTAAGCGGTGGGGTTATAATGGCGTTATTGATGGTGTGAGTGGGGGAAACTCTACTATCGCAGGTACTGGAATAACAGGAACGCTTACGTGCGGAGGCGGTGAAGGAGGTATTCAATCTAGCGCGGCGAATGCAGGAGGAGGAGCTGTTTCAGGCTCTGCTAACGAAGGTTGGGCAGGATTCAGCGGGGGTATAGGTGTTGTTACTGGGGGTGCAGTTGGCGTATATGCAACAGGTGCGCATGACACTGGTACTGACTATATAGGCGCGAGAACAGACGCGCCTATAGGGGGGATACTAATGTCTCGTTACGGAACAATCTGTGGAGGTGAGCGAGGCGGTAATTGGGCGAGCAACATGAATGGGAGTGCTACAAGATTGGCTATTCACGGAGAAGACCTTTGTGGGGGCGGTTATGCCTACACTAGCGTAGGTGTAAATAGCTTTTCAGGAAATGGCGGTATAGGTGCTGGAGCTGGGGGATGTAAAGGCAATAATTATATATATCTGCACAGTGGCTACGGTGGACATGGCATCATTTTAATACAGTATTTACCAGGGTAGTAGGAGAAATTTTATGAGCAGCAAATGGGTAATTAAAGATGCAGGTGGAAATATTACTAACCCCTGCATTACTGCCGAGGAATCATTCGTAGCAGAAAATTTTGAGTATTACGAAGCATATACAGAGGCTACTCCTACAGTGTCTGCGGCAGTTACAGAAAAATTGTGGAGAAATGAAGAGTTAATTGAAACAGATATGGCAGCTCAAACTCCAGATTGGCCTAACCGTGACAATATAATTATTTATAGAGCAGCATTGAGAGCATGGCCAGCTAGTTCGGACTTTCCAGCTACTAGACCAGTATTAGGGACTTAAGAAATGGCACAAACTAAAATTACAGGAGACGTGATAGCTGATGGTACAATAACCGCAGCTAAGTTAGCCAGTGGTGCAGCCGTCCCCGCCGACGGTAGTATTATTACAGGTAAGTTAGCAGATGATGCCGTAACTACACAGAAGATAGCAGACGATGCAATCACTACAGACCTGTTAGCAAACTCTATTAACAATGCTATAACTGCTAATACAGCTAAGGTAACAAACGCTATCACCACACATACAGGTGATGTAACGGGTGGAGCAGCTCTTACTATAGCAGTTGATGCTGTAGATATCCCTATGTTATCAGCTAGTGGTACTCCTAGCAGTACAACTTTTTTACGCGGGGATAATGCATGGGCAGCTGCAGGTGGAGTAAGTATAGCTTCCTCTACGCCCTCCCCCACTGCTGAAGGTAGCCTATTTTATAATACTACTTTAGATGTGCTTTATGTAAGCAATGGCTCGGCTTGGGTACCTTTACTAAATAGCGGACCGACTACTACAGGAGGCACTGTTACTATTTCGCCACAAAATGGGGGGAGTACCTTTAGCTATAACCTAGGACTTAATTTTACAGACGATACTGATACAGACGCACAGTTATCATATACTTTAGTATCGGGTAGCTTACCTACAGGATGCGTACTCCCTAGTGCTGGAAACTCAGCCTTTACGGGTACTGCTGCAAATACTGGAGCTACTTATAATTTTGTAATAAGAGCGACAGATACAAAGAACGCATCCGCAGATCAAAGCTATACACAGGTAATTAGTTCGGTCACTGTAGCTACTGGAGGTACTATCACTACTTCGGGAGGTTATAAGTATCATACTTTTACTGGCTCAGGTACTTTTGCAATTACTACGGCCGGCACGGTTTTTGATGCCTTAATAGTTGCTGGGGGCGGTTCTGGGGGCGGTTCTCTCGCAGGGGGCGGTGGAGCCGGTGGAGCAATAGAAGCTAATGGTAACTCAGCTGCTGTGGCGAACCATTCTATAGTTATTGGAGCAGGTGCTGCGCATACAGCAGGCGGAACTTATAACGCAGGATATAATGGGGCCAACACTACAGCTTTTAGTAATACAGCAACCGGAGGAGGCAGAGGTGCTGGCGGCGTTCATGTATCTCCTTATACTTATCATAATGCTGCTGGTGGCTCTGGTGGTGGTGGCTTTGGGTGGGACAGTCAAAAATATGATCATACTGGGGGAGCAGGAACTTCAGGACAAGGTAACGCAGGCGGCAATGCGTCTTCTAGCACATACTTCGGAGCCGGTGGCGGTGGAAAGGGAGCTGCAGGAACAGACGCAGATGGCACTGGAGGAGACGGAGGTGTTGGTATAAATTGGAAGTCGTTAGGTACTTACTATGCTGGCGGGGGCGGAGGTTCGGCCAGCGCTGGTACAAATAAAGGAGCCGGAGGTAACGGCGGCGGCGGAGCCGGAACAGCAGGCGGTGTCAGCTCTAATGTTGCAGGTACAGCAGGTACAGTAAACACCGGAGGTGGTGGTGGTGGCGGCTTTGGTTATGGAGTAAATGGTGGCGGGGGCGGTGGAGCAGGCGGCTCAGGAATTGTAGTCATTCGATACGCAGTCTAAGGGAGTAAAACATGTCAATAACTAAATTAAGTACACGCAGGAGGATAGTATGTCAACGTCACCAATAGCTTCAAGCATAGCAGAATTAGTAGGACATA
>Ga0308012_10000476_pt1 | contig 24225 bp, 22 predicted proteins | sample Neamet179_FD_203133 | JGI IMG/M metagenome (GOLD analysis project Ga0308012, IMG submission 203133) | Marine microbial communities from water near the shore, Antarctic Ocean - #179 | ecosystem: Environmental > Aquatic > Marine > Unclassified | place: Southern Ocean | collected 2014-07-25 | reverse complement strand
AAATAATACTAGGCTTGTCAATAACCCTAAAGTAGGGATTTGAAATCAAAAGTGACGTCAGCGGCCTAGTCGCCTACAACGTAGATATCCGGATCTCTCGTCTGGCAAAGGGCGCCAACGACGACACCGTCCGCGACCACTAATGCAAAAGGCCACGCAAGCGTATCGTTCAGACTAATCCCAATTCCAACAAGAGCGGTGTTCGCCTCGATCACAGACCCACCACTCATAGTAGCAGACGTCAGCAGACCGTCCTCGCTCTCAAAATGTGATAAGCGAAGGCCCTTGTGCAATGTCACGCCATGGGTGCGGTGGAGGGTTCGGAACCAATCAGAGGTTTCCTTGCAAGCAACACGCTGCAAAACTCACTCAGCCACTTCAACAAGGATGACATCCATGCCTTTGGAAGGACAAACTACCACGTCCTCAAGCCCGATATACCCACGATTCACGATCAGCACGCGTTTGCCCATCTGCAATACTAAAGCGAACAGATCAGCGCCCACCAACGTACGCAGATAATGAATGCCGCGCAGCCCCTTGGTGACAGCCTCGGGCAACTCGCGCACGCACAATCCAATGGCAAACACCAGCTTGGGCCAAGTGTGTTGCCTGCTATCAGACTACGTGACTGTCTTGGCATCACGGTCAATTTCTAACACAGATGTATGTGTAATCAATTCAACATTTTGATCACAATACTTAGCCTCATAGCGCAGGTTCTGCTGCGCTGGCATCATATCACCCATTGGGTATTTCTTCGACAACGGCAAGTAGTGATAGGGGACCACGGGTTTATCACTGCTGATGGTAATCGATGTTTCCGCATCAAACGTACTACTTAGCAACGAAGGGCGCCACCACCTGCTCCGCACCTATGACTTTAATGCCGGTCATACTGGTTTCCACTAAATGAACGGCAAATAGAAATCGCGCACATCATCCACGCTTTTACCATTCAGACGGTTAAACTCATCACGTTTCAGAAACAACAGCGCGTCGCAATAAAGCTCGCCCACCGCACGGCGCAATGTCACATCGCGATCCAGCGCGTCCATGGCTTTGTCCAAACCTGTTGGAATATGGCGTTTTTCACGTACATTTTCCAAGCCGTCCAAATCCTCGGCGGGTTGTAATGGCATCTTGCCCACCAAACCCAGTTTTGCCGCCTGCAAAACAGCCGTAACGGCTTGATATGGATTGGTCGCACAATCCGCCATGCGGTGTTCTAAACGCGCAGATTTTTCAGACTTTGTGGAACAACGGGTTGTGACCAAACGGTGATCATCGGCCCAGTTCGCCCAGTATCCTGCGAGGCTGCCAGGCGCGAGGCGATCATAGCTGTTCACCGTGGTTGCAAGCAAACCGGACAAAGCCTCGTGATGTTTGATTAGGCCCGCCATGCAGTGTTTAGCAAGCTCAGAGAGCTTTCCGTTCGGCGCAATCGGGTTCTTCCCGTCTTTGTTGAAAAAACTAAAGTTCACGTGTAAGCCAGATCCACCACGATCAGGAATTGGTTTAGGCAGAAATGTTAGCAACAGTCCCTTTTTCAGGGCCACTTCACGCGCCATGGCTTTCATCAGGAACGCGTCGTCACAAGCCTTGAGCGCGTGATCAAATTTCAGTGTCAATTCAAACTGACCATTGTCAAATTCGCCATTCATGCTTTCGATCGGGATATCAGCCCGATGAGCTACTTCCCAGATTTCGTCCATGATGCCGCGCGGATCATTTTCAGGGCCTGTGCCGTACACGAACGCACCGGGTGTGTCGTACGGGCGCCAGACGCCATCTTCGTCGCGTTGGAAGAGGTAGGCTTCTGTTTCAAGCCCAATCATGGGAGAATACCCTATGGCCTTCCATTCATCTACCGTGCTGCGCAACCGGCCGCGTGCGCACAATCCGAACGGGGCGTCATCAATCATCAAATCACCTAAAGCGATTTCGGTACCAGATTGCCACGACTTGCGGCGCTCTTCGTCCAACTTCAGGTCCATGTCGGGCAAACCGTCATAGACGCCACATCCTGGAATAGTCAGTAAATCGCGGTCATAACTTACCGCAAACGCGCCACGCGCAAACCCAATAGACCCACCAGCGGCGACTTCAATGGGCACGTATTTACCGCGTGCTAAACTCAGCATGTCACTAAATAGGACGCGAGTGCGGTTGATATTATTCATGTTCAAACAGCTTTCGTTGCGCGCACGTTTAGACGCTTTACACCGCAGATAAAATTGGAACGAGTCCAAGTCGGCGCATCTGTTGCAACGAATGTGTCAATTCGTTTGACCAGTTCTTCTAGCACAATCCGAACTTCGAGTTTCGCAAGGTGCATGCCGAGGCAAACATGAATTCCACCCTGGCCAAACGCAAGGTGGCGGTTTGGTGTGCGACCAAGATCGATGTCATCTGGGCTATCAAACATCTTTTCGTCACGGCTGCCGGATACGAACCATAACAATACCTTGTCACCTTTACGGATCGTTTTGCCGTGCAATTCATAATCCTCGGTCGCGGTGCGGCGAAAGTGCATAGTGGGAGCCGCAAAGCGAATGAATTCATCCGCGCAGGTGTCCCAATATTTACCTGTGCGCAACTGTGCAATCATAGCCGGATCATGCGCCAGCATGTTCAGCGCCATTGCGATGGAATAACGTGTGGTGTCGTTTCCGGCAGCGACCAAAAGGCAAAAGAAGTTTTTGAAATCCAGTTCTTTTAGACCGTTTTCGTCCTGCATCATCTTGGCCAAAATACCGTCTTCTGCGACTGCGCGACGATTTTTCAATAGGTCTTCGGCGTAGTCATAAAGCTCAACCCCGGCAGGGCTGCGAAAAGGCATCATGCGGTAGGCATTGGTGTCGACCTTGTCGATGACATGTTGGGTGAAATCGGGGTCGGTGTTGCCAATCAAGGCGTCCCCCTTTTCGACCAACCAGTCGAGGTCTTCATCAGGAACGCCCAATATACGACCAAGCATCATCATCGGCAGTTGCTTTGCAATCGCATCGACCGCGTCAAATTCTTCACTTTCCAGCGCTTTATCGATGATACCTTCCGCCAATTCACGGATCAGGGCTTCAAATTTACTGACGACTGGCTTGGCGAAGTTCGGGTTAACCGTCCGGCGCACGCCTGAATGTTCGGGTGCGTCAGTTTCCTGAAACGTACGCCTCGCCATGTATTCCTCATGGCTTTGATCCTCAAGGCGGATACCTTGGGCAGAGCTAAAGATATGACTTTTCTTATTTGCCAACGCGATATCAGCATGGCGCGTCAGGCTCCAGAACCCTTTAGTTTCGTTATCTCCATCCGTCCAATGAACTGGATCTTCGCGGCGTAAACGCGCAAACGTTTTATGCGGTACTCCACTTACAAAACTATCGTGGCTCAACAGGCTGAGATATCCATCATCATGCATGATCTTAAGCTCCTTTGAAGAAGTTTGTAGACCATGTTCCAAAGACCTGGCCGTGAGTAGTGGATTTCATGCTATCGCGTGCTACTCTTGCAGTATCAGCGGGCATTTGGGGTTCTGTGAAGTCCAAAATACGGGACATGAAGGCGTGTGAAAATTCAGGATGCGCCTGTGTAGTAAAAATGTGATCACCCTTGGCAAAGCTAGCAATTTTACACTTGGCGCTTGACCCAAGAAGATCACAGCCATGGGGCAACGTTATCACCTGATCTTCGTGAAAAACATACATCGGCAAGGTGTTGTAATCTGGAGTCATCCACGGGCGTTTAGCGTGAAAAATAGTGTCTTCAATACCAACGTTATAGCCATCATCAGACCGACCAACCGTACCACCCAACGCCAGCGCAATGGCTTGGTGCCCAAAACAGGCCCCCATTAGTGGTTTTTTGGCAGCGTCACACCGGCAAATGAAATCCATCAGGTCATCAGTGAAAATATGGTCATCTAGAACACTCAGTGGGCTGCCAGTGATCATGAAGGCATCTTGTTCATGCAAATCTTGAGGCAATTCGCCACCAATTGTCATGTAAACGCGGTATTCAAACCGATCGTCTTGCTGGTCAAACAAATCACGAAAGCGGTGCGCGTCGTCTGGAAAAGCGTCGCCTACCTCAACGCTTTTGTCATGGTTGGTTTGCAAGATGCCGAGTCTGATGCGTTTCATGTCTCTTGTCCATTTAGATTGGGGTGAGCACGTCGACACTCACCCCAGTTTTAATTATTCGCCCAGTAAAGCGTTCATCTTCTTGCTGGTCGCACGATCCACGGTGATGCGGGCTGCAGACATTTCCGCGTCCTGCCAGTAAACACGCGCGCCTGTTTCGGCCATCAATGTCTGTGCTTGTTCAGTCGCCATTGCCGCTTCTGCAACCTCTGCCAACACGTCGATCACGTCTTGTGGTGTGCCCGCTTTAACAAACAGACCATTCCACAATTCGATGTCAGCAATGCCCGATTGTGCCGCAAGGGTTTCGACCCCGCTAAGGCGCTCAATCGGTGCGTTACCAATATTTGCCAAGACGTTGAGTTCACCCAAGCACGGCTCAATCAGCGCTAGCGTAGTGTTGATCACGTCGGCATCACCGGCAGCTAGCGTGTTACAATCCAACAGATCGAACGCCGCATCGTCAGCATATTCAAAGCCCATCATCTTTGCAGCTGCAAATGTTGCTGTTGTTGGTGTCAGGCCCTCACCGAAGTGACCAAGGATCACGTCATTGTCTTGGGCGTATGCCGCCAATTCAGCCATGGACTTATAGGGCGTATCACCGGAGGACGCCAAAACAAACGGGTATGTCAAGAAAATCCCAACAGGTTCAAAGCTGTCTTCTTCCATGCCTATGTCGATCAGGGGCCCAATCAAGGGGACATCAAGGATGAAAGACCCAACAACGGAGCCGTCTATTGGGCCGTCAAGCACTTCAAGTGCACCGGGGAACGGGCCATCGCCACCACCTGGTTTATTCACGACAGTTGCAGAAATACCGTGCATTTCTTCCATCTTAGCTGCGATCATACGAGTTAGGATATCCTCGAAGTCACCTGGGGGCCACGGCACGATAAACTGCACAGGGGCATCCGGATATTCGGCCATAGCTGGTAAAGATCCCGCTAGAACGGTCGTAGCAGCCAGCGCTGCAATAAGGGTCATTTTTTTCATTCTTTCTCTCCCGTTGATTGGTCAATTTTGGTATCCTGAACGTCGGTTCGTAATCGATGTCCAAATGATAAATCCTATGACCATTAGGATTACCACAAACAAAGTGCCCGAAACGGGGCGGTTGATAAGATCAATTGCGGTCTTGATTTGCCCAGAACCAGCGGTCAATCGTTCCAGAATTATAGAGCCCAGAACCAGCCCAAGCACGATCGGAACAAGAGGCCAGTCAAGGCGGCGCAAAATATAACCAATGTATCCAAAGATCATGGCAAATACACAATCCGGCAGGCTATTGCGTATCGAGTAGACCCCAACAAAAGCTAAAATCATGATGAACGCGCCCAAAAAGCGGTTCGGGATATAGATCATTTTAGCAATATATTTGGTAAATGCCAGCAATGTGATTAGAACTAAAACGTTGATAATCAACAACGCGGTAAAAAGGCTAAACAAGAAGTCAGGATTATTTTCAAACACATCCGGCCCAGGCTTAATGCCCGCATCAAAAAATACGACCATCATCATCGCCGTCAGGGCTTCACCCGGCACGCCAAGCGCCAACAAGGGGATCATCGCGGCGGCCGGTACCGCGTTGTTTGATGTTTCGGACGCAATCAACCCTTCAGGCGATCCGTGGCCAAAACGTGCAGGTTCTTTGGAAAGGGCGCGTGCTGTCGAATAGCTGAAGAACTGAGCAACAAATTCGCCCACACCCGGGATGATGCCCATGACAGTGCCATAGCAAGCCGAAATCAAGGTGACGACTTTGTTGCCTGCGATTTCCTTGAACCCCGACAACAAACCACCCGTCACGCGAGCCTCTGGTGCGGCGGCGTCTTTGCCAATCATAAGGTTCAATGCTTGGCTTAGGGCAAAAATACCGACGATGACCACAATCAGGTTAAACCCCGAAAACAGATATTCGAAGCCAAACGTGAACCGGTCAATATCACGCGATGATTGACGCCCGATCATCGCAATCAAGAACCCAAAACCGTACAACATCGCAGCAAGACCCATGGTCTGTTTATGGGCGGCGATCAACAATACACTGCCCAATACTGCTGCCATCAAAATATCACGCTGTCCGAACAGAGCACCAAGATCGCGCAGGTATGGGCCAAATGCAAACAGCGCCAGCAGCGCCATGGTGATCGAAAAACACCCCCCGAAAAACGACGCGGAATATGCAAGTGATAACGCGCGGCCGGCCTCGCCCCGCCGTGTCAACGCATAGCCATCATAGGTGGTCAACGCGTTCACTGGCGTGCCTGGTGTATTGATCAAAATCGCAGGTATGGCACCGCCATACATCGACGATCCATAGACCCCAAGCAGCAGCACAAGGCTTACAAGGTCATCCAGAAACACAGTCGCAGGGAGCAAAATTGCTATGGCAATCGCGGGCCCGATCCCCGGCACGGCACCAATGATTAAACCGCCAATTGACCCGATCACAATAGCCACCATTACGGACGGTACCATGAGGTTCGAAAGGCCAAGAAGGAATGCGTCCATCGTTCAGGTCTCGATCAGAAATAGGTTAACATGAAAGCGCGGACAGCACTCGGAAGCTGGTCATACAGCCAGATACTGCCAGGGGTCTTAATTTGCAGCAATGTGCGGAATACAATCACAATCGCGAAACTGCAGGCCACCCCACGCAGCGTCCACGTACGGGTGCGGTACCCCAGCCGCCACGTCAGAAAACTGCCAAAAATCATAGTTGAAACAAGGTAACCAAGCCACGGAACCAATAGTGTGTAGCCAATAAAATAGGCAACAAACTCCAACGCTGCGGCGTATTTCGTCAGCTCGAAATACGCGCTGGTGGGCAGCATGAACCGCTTGCGCCATTTATTGACCTTGAATGAGGCTCGCAAATTCCACAATGCGGCAGGCACCAGTACCAGCAGGCACAACATCGGCACGACCCAAGACTGTTTCAAGATACGTCCAAACCGCGTCACGCGCCCATCGATGTCCGCAAGACCAAGTTGATACGCAAAATATGTACCCGCGTTGATGGGAATATCGCGGTCCAGCCAACCGGCTTGGGTCCAGAACGCCACAAAAAAGAACATGGCGATCACGGCCGCCACAATAGATACTGGTAGATCACCGTGTCCACGATTGAACTTAAACAGGTTCTCGACCTTCACCTTCTTATCGGGGGGGCATTCGCTTTTAAACGCACCCGTCGTATCAAACGCTAGGGCCTCGTCAAAAAGCAACAGGTCATCTAAAACAGGCTTAGTCACAACTTGATCCACGCCGTCTTTTTATTAATGAATTTATCAAGGGCGTGCAGCGATTTATCGTGCCCATTACCCGACTGTTTGAACCCACCCAATGGGACAGTATTATCAACGCCGCCATATGTGTTCACATGAACAACACCGGCACGGATCGCAGCTATCATGCGGTGCGCGAGCCCTAAGTTCGATGTCCACACACCAGCCGAAAGGCCAAGTTCACTTGAGTTGGCCTGTCTTATTGCATCCGCTTCATCCATAAACGGCGTCACCGTCAGGATGGGCCCAAAGACCTCTTCGCGCACAAGCTTGTCGCCAAGGTCCATTTGGGTGACAACCGTAGGTTGCATATAAAAGCCACCAGTGTCCGCGAGGATCTGCTTGCCACCATAGGCAATAGACGACACCCCATCGAGCATCGCCAGCACCCGGTCCAAATGCACCTTGGAATTCAGCGCCCCGATTTGCGTGTCCAACTGCAACGGATCACCCACACGCATTTTAGATGTCAATTCTATGATTTTATCCACAAAAATATCATGTATGTCACGTTGCACCAACAGCCGAGAGCCTGCGACACACACCTGCCCTGCATTGCGGAAAATACCGCCTACAACAGACGCTGCCGCTGCGTCCAGATCGGTTGTATCATCAAAGACAATATGCGGTGATTTTCCACCAAGTTCCAAGAACACTCGTTTCAAATTTGTCTGTGCCGCATCCTGCATCAGGCTGCGGCCAACGTTAACTGATCCAGTAAACACTAATGCGTCCACATCCATGGACCGCGCAATGGCTTGTCCTGTAACGGCACCACCCGTCACAACATTTAGCACACCGTCCGGCAGACCGGCCTCGTGCGCCAAAGCTATCATCCGCAGCACCGAAAGCGATGCCATTTCTGATGGTTTTAGCACCACACTATTGCCCGTCGCCAAGGCAGGCGCAATTTTCCATGCGGCGATCATCATTGGAAAGTTCCAAGGGACAATCGCCCCAACAACACCGACCGGTTCCCTATGGATCAGCGCCAAAGTATCCAGCCCCGTGGGTGCTATTTCGCCATATACCTTATCGATGGCTTCGGCATAATAGCGGACCGTACCTGCCGCTGACATTGGCTCAGCTTTGAACGCCATTGAAATTTCAGTGCCATTGTCACGCACACCAAGGACCGCCAACTCAAGCGCGTTAGACTCGATCAAGCCCGCCCATTTCAACAAGACTGTTTTGCGTGCTGCAGGTGTCGCTTTGGACCAAGCGCCCGATTCGAACGCTGTGCGTGCGGCTTTAACGGCAGCGTCAACATCGCACACGCCCGCATTTGGAAGCTGTGCAATCACCTGGCCATTAATCGGAGACACAACATCAAGAACAGCGCCAGAAATCGCCGCGACACCACGACCGCCAATAATTATTTGGGGCGAAATAATTGCCATTTCGCGCAATGAGTCAATCTGTTCTTGGTGCACCGAGTGACCTCCCTATTATAAAATAGCCAGAATATCAATCATGTATCATTATTTGAACCGCTATATCGTTATTTGATATTGACGAGCGCTATGCGGGGTGTCAAGCATTATCGGGAACGAGGAGGGACAGCGCAGATGTCGACCGTCACAAAGGCTTTGGGCTTGCTAGAATACTTCTCAAAAAGCAGACCGGAAATCGGATTGTCCAACTTCACACAACTGACTAATTTCGACAAAGGCACAGTGTTTCGCTACCTTACAGCACTGCGCGACCAAGGGTTTCTAGATCAAAACCCCCTCACAAAAGCATACCGTTTGGGCCCTGCGTTCATACGTCTTGCTGCTGTACGCGAGATCACAGTTCCACTGGTTAGCCTTGTTGCACCAATTGTTGATCGGCTAGCCGAAGACACTCATGAGCTTGTTCACGCCGCCCTGCCCCAAATGAAAGGCATGTCGACGCTGCATTATCTGGATGGTGGTCATGGCGGTATTCGCGTGGGGTTTAATGGTGCCGGTCTTTTGCCGTTTCACGCAACATCATCGGGCATTGCAATGCTCGCGTTCGGGCACCCTGATCTTTTTAAAAATGTGATTTCCGGAGAGTTCGAAAAGTTTACAGACCAAACGAGTGTTCAGGCAAATGATCTGACCCAGCGAATCGAATACGTGCGTAGCAGCGGGTTTGCAGCAGCCAATCAATGGTTCGAGGCCGATGTCTGCTCTGTAGCGCTCCCATTTTTTGACGGCAAAGGCATCGCACTCGGCACGATCTCGATTGCAACGCCCGCATCGCGCATGAGCGACGATGCACGCACCAGTTTGGTCCACACATTGGTGCACGCCTGCACCGCCCTGACTAGCACCCTCGGCGGGCAAGTCCCCGCCTATGTTTCAAGCATATGGGCGCACCTCTGATGCGCTATTTTTCTAATCTTACCGGAGGCAGCAGGCCATGAAAGATTCTAATTTTCTTAAGGCGCAAAACGCAAAAAGCATGTGGCACCCAATGGCACATCCTGGCGAAATGCAGGCAAAGCCACCCGCGATCATCACAGGTGGTGAAGGCTGTATCATCCGCGACATTGATGGTGCGTCTTTGATTGATGCGGTAGGCGGTTTATGGAACGTGAACCTTGGGTATTCCTGCGAACCCATCAAACAGGCTATTGCTGACCAGCTGCAAGACCTGCCCTATTATTCCACCTTCCGTGGGACAACGAACGATAAAATCATCGAGCTAAGCGAAATGTTACGGACGTTCTTTGAACCCGATGGCATGTCACGCTCGTTCTTTACGTCTGGCGGATCAGACAGTATCGAAATTGCTCTGCGTCTGGCACGGCAGTATCACAAGCTTCAGGGTGAGTCGGGCCGTACCAAATATCTTAGCTTAAAAAAAGGCTATCATGGTACGCATATGGGCGGCGCATCCATCAACGGGAACGCAAATTTCCGCGCACAATACGAACCACTAATGCCCGGATGTTTCCATATCCCTGCCCCCTACACCTATCGCAACCCGTTCAACGAAACTGATCCCAGAAAGCTGGCAGCATTATGCATCAACGCCCTAGAAGACGAGATCACATTTCAAGGCGGATCCACCATCGCAGCCTTTATCATGGAGCCTATCCTTGGCGCGGGAGGTGTTATCCTGCCCCACAAATCTTTCATGCCCGCTGTGCGCGCTATCTGTGACAAACACGGCATTTTACTTATCGCAGATGAGGTAATAACCGCATTCGGGCGTACGGGAGCGTGGTCAGGCTCTCGGCTTTGGGGTGTGCAGCCTGACATGATGTGTACTGCCAAGGCGATTACAAACGGTTACTTCCCGTTTGGCGCCGTGATGCTGAACAACAAAGTGGCCGAGGTTTTCGAAAACGACAAAACTGGCGGTGCGGCGATCGGGTCCGGCTACACCTACTCAGGCCACCCTGTCGGTGCAGCAGCGGCGATTGCGTGTTTGAACGAAACCCAGCGTCTGGACGTACCCGTCAACGCAGCCATTCGTGGCACCCAAATGATTGAGGGCCTGCGCAAACTGGCCGATAAACACGAGATTGTTGGCAATGTGCGCGGCGGTCATGGCCTCATGTCCGCGCTCGAGTTGACATCAGATCGCGCCACCAAAGCGGCCCCCGATAAGGCTACCGTCGGTAAGGTTTATAAAACGGCTTACGAGAATGGCGTGATGATCCGTATTTCCGGGCCCAATATTATTTTGTCCCCAGCGCTGGTTATTTCTGAGGCGGAAGTCTCCCAGATCATTGGAGCGTTGGACGTCGCATTGTCCAACGCTGCGAGCTAGGCCATGTCGGATCGGATTATGTTCTTGGGCACCAAAGGTGGCCCATCAGTGCGTAAAGGGGGGCCAATGCCGTCATCCAGCCTATTGCAGCTTAATGGCAAATCTTATGTCATCGACTGCGGCCTTGGCGTAACGAGATCATTGGTCAATGCTGATGTGCCATTAACGCAGATTGACGCGATCTTTATCACGCATCTGCATTGTGATCACATCCTTGAACTAGGGCCGTTGATCTACACCGCGTGGGCGTCAGGGCGCACTGCACCGCTTGATGTGTTTGGCCCCGCTGGATTGGTGGAATATTGGGCGAATTTCATGGCCGCCATGTCATTCGATCATGGGCTGCGCACAGGTGGTGAGAGACGTACCCCACTCAGCAAGTTAGTCACGATCTACCCCATAAATGAAAACTATAGGACCAATCTGGGTACAACTAAGGTCAGCGCCAAGCGGGTCGAACACCCGCCGGTCATAGACTGTTTTGCCCTGCGGTTTGATACACCGAACCATTCCATCGTCATGTCCGCAGATACTTGTTATTTCCCACCACTAGCAGAGTTTGCCTCTGGTGCAGATGTACTCGTCCACGAGGCCCTTCTCAGCGCGGGTATTGATACCTTGGTCAAACGTTTGAACGGTGGACAAGGGCTGCGCGATCATTTGATGGCGGGTCACACCATGGTCGAGGATGTGGGCCGCATCGCCACTGCGGCCAATGTTGGGCACCTGATCCTCAACCACCTTGTACCTGCCGACGATCTAACCTTTACTACCGCTGACTGGCAGTCAGCCATTTTTCCAACTTGGAAGGGCCGCATGACCGTCGCTACCGACGGGCTGTCTATTCCCTTGGCCCCAGAAAGTTTATCATGAAAAAGACTATTCTGATCGTTGGCACGTATGATACCAAGAGCGATGAACTCAGGTTTATAGAACAGATCATCGTTGGCCAAGGCGGTGCAACGCTTACAATGGACGTCAGTGTGCTACATAACGCCGATTTGCCAGCAGATGTATCCAAACATGCAGTTGCCGCCGCCGCAAACAGTTCAATCGAAGCCGCAATCGGGCTCAACGATGAGAACGGCGCGATGCAAATCATGTCTCGGGGAGCAAGCGTACTGGCGGCGCAGCTTTACCAGAACGCACAGGTCGATGGTGTGATCATCTTGGGCGGCACCATGGGTACGGATCTTGCGCTTGATGTCTGCCTAGCCTTACCGCTTGGCGTACCTAAATATATCGTCTCCACAGTCTCATTCTCACCTATGCTGCCGCCTGACAGGATTGCTTCAGATGTACAGATGATCTTGTGGGCTGGTGGGCTTTATGGCCTCAACAGCATTTGCAAAGCCTCGCTTAGTCAGGCTGCAGGTGCAGTGCTCGGGGCCGCTCGCTCCACCCAACACCCCGATCCAAATAAACCAATGATTGGAATGACTAGTTTTGGCAAAGCCACCACGCGGTTTATGGTGACTCTGAAACCAGCCTTGGAAGAGCGCGGGTTCGAGGTTGCCGTATTTCACGCCACTGGAATGGGCGGGAGGGCTTTTGAAAACCTTATAGCGCAAGGACGGTTTTCTTGCGTTCTTGACCTTGCCACACAAGAGGTAGGCAACCATATCTTTGGATCAGATCTGTCGGCCGGTGCAGAACGACTAACCAGCGCAGGCCGCACAGGGACACCACAGATAGTTGCCCCGGGGTGCCATGATTTGGTAGATGTGATCGGGTGGAAAAAAATTGATAATCAATGGGATGGATATGAAACGCACGCCCATAACCGATTGCTGACTTCAGTCGTTATAACCAACGAAGACCGCAAGAAAGTCGCAAAGTCGCACGCTGACCGCCTCGCATGTTCGATTGGAAAAACTGCGTTTATAATGCCACTAGGTGGCTGCCACGAATGGGACCGCGCAGGCGCGCCATTGCATAATCCCAATGGTATTGTCGCCTTTGCAAAGGCTATTAAGCCGCTGCTGGGCGATCACATCGAATGGGCAGAATTGGACGCGCACATCAATGATCCAGAGTTTTGCGACATCGTCCTAACAATTTTTGATCGCTGGTTCCCAAATGGTTCAGCATCAGTGCGGCAACCCCAAAGTCCAACTAATCAGAATTGCCCTGCATAAGCACGCTTATACGAATTTAGGTTAATGCTTGATCCCCCTTTGTTAAAAGCCTGCGGTAACAAAAAGGCAATGAGGCCCTTTTCGTCAAGCCACCACAAAGGCTACCGAAAATACCCTAAACAGCCTAGGGAGATGATATATAACTCTTTGTTGTCGTATACTTCCGTGTGTAGGCAAATGGTACAGGTCCCCAGAAATATGCCAGTCGAAAGTTTTCTAAAGCCACCACACTGCCTACACTAGCGACATTGCGATGGAGTTTGTACTTTATAACCGGCTGGATACTCTGCCACCGTATCCCACTAGAGGAGCGAGAATGACAGACGCCTGTAACGGGGCATAAGAGTTTGAGATTAGTTAGAGGTTCGGCTAGATACTAACATCTAGTTTACTGAAGGCTGCCCAATGGACACCAAAACCAAGCTGCACCCCCGCAATCAACACAGAGAAGGTTACGATTTTGGGCGTTTAGTGGCGCAGTTGCCCAAACTTGAGGCATTTACTATCAGCAACCCTGTTGGCCAGATTACTATTGATTTTCAGGATGTGTGGGCGGTTCGTGTGCTTAATCAAGCTTTGTTAAAGACATATTACAATATTAATTATTGGGATATCCCTGCTAATTATCTATGCCCGCCAATTCCTGGTCGCGTCGACTACATCCACTATCTGGCGGATTTACTCGCCAGCGACAATAATCAGGAGATCCCTCGTGGGCGCAATTTTAAAGCGTTAGACATAGGCACTGGTGCCAACTTAGTATATCCTCTGATTGGCCAAAGTGAATACGGTTGGCACTTCACTGGCGTAGATATAGATCCGACTGCTATCAAAGTGGCACAGCACATATGCCAATTCAATGAGCTGGAAATTGACCTCCGACAACAAAATATACGCGAAAATATTTTTAGAGGAGTGATCAAACCCCACGAAACTTTTCACATCACCCTCTGTAACCCACCTTTCCATGCTTCCATCGAGAATGCTAATAAAGCCACCCAACGTAAGTGGAGAAATCTTGGCAAGGGACAATCAAAAAAACTCAACTTTGGCGGTCAAAATACTGAACTTTTCTGTCCCGGCGGCGAGATAAAGTTTATCGCTAGCATGGTTGAACAAAGCATCGAGTTTGCCGACCAGTGCCTGTGGTTTAGCTCGTTGGTATCGAAAAAAGATAACCTCAAACCGCTCCATAAAATTTTGAGAAAGGCTAAAGTTACGGATGTTAAAGTGGTCAAAATGGCGCAGGGGCAAAAAGTTAGCCGTTTTATTGCTTGGACTTATATTAAAAAAAGTCAGCGACGTTTGTATATGAAAAGGGCTAATAAATAAAATAGACGACAACTTCATGCGCAAGTTAGGGCAAGCAAGGATAGAGCTGGTAGCGCTTCAAGTCTAGGTCAGACATTCCAAAATGCTCTCATATTGCTCCACGAAACTAAACAACAGTCGCCCTAATTAAAAATAGAATACTCTTGAAAGTAATTTCAAAAAAATAGGTTCCCAAGTCAATTAATATAAGAGACATTTTTAAAGTAAATAAACGGGCAATTCCTTATCCTCAGGCAGGAATAGGTGTTGGTGGCCAGTCGTATGTTTAATTCGAAACAACAATTGTCTGAGGTGCCTTTCCCTCGAAACAGTTCTGGTAAGCTTGTTGATAACCATCCTCTAAGTGTTCGGTGGATAATTCAGTATTAAATAACGGTGATGAGGAAAGTCCTTGTGAAGGTATGGTAGACTTACTCGTTTTCACCACTCTTGCCGATATTAATTCCTTTTCTGCCCACATTCTTGGGGTGGTTACTTTTACCGTTCTGGGTCTTCTGGTAGTAGCTCTCTGACTGCTTCTCTTGCTTGCGCTTGAGTAGGTCTTCCATAAGGGCTTGCTGAGGACTCGTAGTGGGTTTCTTTTCAGCCATAGGTACGTCTCTCTGTTTTGTGGATTGTGTTGACAGTTGCTAACAAGAGCCGAACAGAACTGAAAGTCTAAAACCTACCAGAAAGTCAAAAAATGACATCGAAGGTTAGGAAGAGACAAACCAACAAAGGCGTCTCAGGTGATTAGTTCGTACGAACTAAACCCAAGGAGCCAGCAATAACCTACACTGTCGGACAAAATTTCACTAATGGTAGTTCAAGTCCAGCACGTAAAACGGAGTAATTTCCACCCTCTATTTTGATAACAATAATCATGGAGAGCAACGATGCTTAAATCATTAAGGTCCCTAAAATAGCTGCGGCTGCCCTTTAGCTTGTCTTGGAAAGGGCAGATTAAGAAGCCCACTGGTAAATATCATTTGCAGCACCTCAGGCTTATAATAACTTCCCAGAGCACCACCTGAGACCGATGGTAGCCCTAGCCTTGCATACCCACTAAACTGCTGTCAAAAATTTCTTAAAACTGGTGGGTGCAAGAAGATAGCGGAAGAGACAGAAGCAGATTTTGACGCGAGAATGGAGCGAATAAGCCAAGACAGTCCTAAGCCGAGCACACCCAGCACGACCAGACCTCAACAAAAGCCAATAGAGAGCGCAAAGGATGTTTTTGGGGCTTTGTTTGCAGCCCCGACACCGAAAGACCATACAAAATCAGCACCAATAAAGACTGTGCCACAGGAACCGTCAGAAGAACGACATTAGAGGGATGTTAGAAACTGGGCGCCCACAACGCCCAAAAGAAAATAATCACAATTGGCTGCTTGGTAAGTGGTGACACACAAACGTGCACTGACTCGAGCAGTTATTTTCTGCGTCGCAGAAAGTTTGTGTTTCGAGATTGTTCAGGACCCCTGACCCTAACTGGCGCACTGTGGAATGGTTACTATTAGCGACCAAGAACGCCGACCTAAGTTTCCACAGTATCAGGAATTCGTTCCATCGAACGATGGCTCTAATCAAAACACTTACAACCCACAGAAACTGATCGCACGCTCACCATGCAATTCGGGAAACCCAAAGACATCGAGTAATATGTACCAATTAGTTATTCATTACGATATTTTATATGCGAATAGTTCTCAATACTATTGACACTTGCGACTGATTTGCATTAACAGTTTGTGAATGGCAATTCAGGAGGTCCAAATGCTATCCCCATTCTTTAAATCGATATCTACCGCTGCTGTTATTACATTCTTTGCGACTAGCGTTTGTGCCAGCGATAAAATGAAGGTTGTTACTACCTTTACAGTCCTTGCAGATATGGCGATGAATGTTGCGGGTGATGCTGCGGACGTGGTCTCCATCACAAAGCCTGGGGCTGAGATTCATGGCTATCAGCCAACCCCACAAGATATCGTACGTGCCTCCGATGCTGATCTAATTTTGTGGAATGGCATGAATTTAGAACTTTGGTTTGAACAGTTTTTCAGCAACATGGAAGACATACCATCAGCTATACTGACCAATGGAATTATCCCTATCTCAATCTCAGCGGGTAGCTACGAAGGCATGCCTAACCCCCATGCTTGGATGGGTCTAAATAACGCACTGATTTACATTGATAACATTGTTGTGGTATTTTCCAATCAAGACCCTGACAATGCAGCTGTCTATATGGCAAACGCTGACGCTTATAAACAGGAGCTTCGGGCAACTATCGAACCACTTCGCGCAGCTATTGCAAGAATTCCGGAAGATCGTCGTTGGTTGGTTACTTGCGAAGGCGCGTTCAGCTACCTCGCTCGTGACTTTGGTATGAAAGAGCTATATCTGTGGCCGATGAATGCCGATCAGATGGGCACACCACAACAAGTGCGTGCAGTGATCGACGGTGTTAGGGATAATAATATTCCAGTTGTCTTTTGCGAAAGTACGGTTAACACTTCCCCTGCCAAACAGGTGGCGCGCGAAACCGGCGCTGCTTACGGTGGGGTTCTTTATGTCGATAGTCTTAGCGAAGCTGACGGCGAAGTGCCAACGTACCTAGATCTGTTGCGTGTGACATCCCAAACAATAGCCACAGGACTGACGTCGGCTTCAAACTAAGGCGTCAACAAGATAAAGAAGCACCCTGCGGTACGAAGTTTGCAGGGTGCTTCTATTAAAACGAAAAAGTGATATCGCAAGGGAAAAAAATGCACGAAGAGCAGACTTCACCAGAATGTAAAAGTACTCAGGCCACTGTTGGAATTTCCGCACACGATGTAACCGTGACGTACCGAAATGGTCATACCGCCCTTTGGAATGCTAACTTTGAATTACCCCGCGGTACAGTAACGGCCCTCGTGGGTGTCAACGGAGCTGGTAAATCAACACTATTCAAAGCAATCATGGGGTTCGTTCCTGCTGCCAAGGGTACCATTAAAATCCTCGGTCTGGGTGTCAAAGAGGCGTTATCAAAGAACCTTGTTGCGTATGTTCCGCAATCTGAAGAAGTCGACTGGGCCTTTCCAGTTTTGGTCGAAGACGTCGTAATGATGGGCCGCTACGGCCATATGGGATTTCTACGTCTTCCCAAAAAAGCTGACTACGATGCGGTCGACGAGGCGTTGCGCCGCGTAAGCATGCAGGACTTCCGAACTCGCCAAATTGGCGAATTGTCAGGTGGCCAGCGCAAACGTGTCTTCCTTGCAAGATCATTGGCACAGGATGGGCAAGTAATTTTGCTAGACGAGCCTTTCACAGGAGTGGATGTAAAAACAGAAGAGCAGATCATTGATCTGCTGCGGGAACTTCGCGATGAGGGGCGTGTGATGCTAGTATCGACCCACAATCTTGGCTCAGTTCCCGAGTTTTGTGATCGTACCGTATTGGTCAAAGGCACAGTGCTCGCCCATGGGCCAACAGAAACTACATTTACCCGTGAAAACCTTGAAGATGCTTTTGGCGGTGTGTTACGGCATTTTACTCTGGGTGGCGAAGCACTGCATGATGATGGAGACGCCCGATCAGTCACGATCTTTACCGATGATGAACGCCCACTCGTACAATATGGCAATAAAACCCAGCGGACAGACCGGAGCACATAATGGACTACCTACTAGAACCATTCACATACGGTTATATGACTAACGCTATGTGGGTCTCCGCGCTTGTCGGCGGTGTCTGTGCATTTCTGTCTGCCTATCTCATGCTTAAAGGCTGGTCGTTGATAGGAGACGCATTGTCTCACTCCGTAGTGCCAGGTGTCGCCGGAGCTTACATCCTCGGACTACCATTTGCGTTGGGAGCGTTCATCGCAGGAGGGCTCGCTGCTGGAGCGATGTTGTTTCTATCAGAACGATCAGGATTGAAAGTTGACGTGATAATTGGTTTGATTTTTACATCTTTCTTTGGCCTGGGTCTGTTTATCGTATCGATCAATCCAATGTCTGTATCGATCCAGACTATTACTATGGGCAACATCCTTGCAATCACGCCAGAAGATACGCTGCAACTGGTTATCATTGGGTTTGTTTCACTTGCTATCCTCCTTGCAAAATGGAAGGATCTTATGGTTACGTTTTTCGATGAAAACCATGCTCGCACCATTGGGTTGCGTCCCAATCTTCTGAAAGCGATCTTCTTCATCCTGCTGTCTGCATCAGTCGTTGCTGCCATGCAGACCGTGGGTGCATTTCTGGTGATTGCATTGGTAGTCACACCAGGAGCTACGGCATATTTACTATGCGATCGGTTCCCACGCTTGATTGCAACCTCAGTCGTAATCGGTTCAGTTACCAGCTTTTTTGGGGCTTATATCAGTTACTTTTTGGATGGCGCGACAGGCGGCATCATTGTAACCTTACAAACAATAATTTTCCTGCTAGCCTTTGTTTTTGCGCCTAAACATGGTTTGTTAGTTGCGAAACGCAAGGCAAAACAAGCGCTACAGCGGGATCCTATCGACTTTGCAGCGGAGTTTAAATAATGGATTTCGAGACACTCACGCTACCATTTAAGTTCTCCTTCATGCAGAATGCGTTTCTGATCTCAATGATCATAGCAGTGCCAACTGCTTTACTATCATGCTTTCTGGTGATGAAAGGCTGGGCGTTGATGGGCGATGCAGTGAGCCATGCTGTTCTACCAGGAATTGTTCTAGCATACATTATTGGCATACCACTAATTGTTGGAGCGTTCGCAGCGGGTATGACCTGTGCGCTTGCGACCGGCTATTTATCGGCGAACAGCCGGGTGAAACAGGATACTGTGATGGGGGTCGTTTTTTCTGGTATGTTTGGTCTTGGTATCGTGCTGTATGTATCGGTCGAGACGAATGCGCACCTAGATCACATTCTGTTTGGCAACATGCTGGGTGTTGAAACACACGAGTTGTGGACTTCTGGGATGATATCGCTTGGCGTTGGTTTGATGCTCATGCTGAAATGGAAAGATTGGCTTCTACACAGCTTTGATCCTGCACAGGCGCGCGCGTCGGGCTTGTGGGTCAACTGGCTGCACTACGGATTGCTTGCTGCACTTTCGCTGACAATTGTGGCTACGCTATCTGCAGCGGGCCTTATTCTTGCGATTGGTCTGCTGATCGCACCCGGCGCAATCGCATTCTTGACCGTGCGCAAATTCTCCACGATGCTATGGGTGTCAGTTATCGTGTGTATGACGTCGATGCTGCTGGGCACTTATGCTAGTTTTTTTCTCGACAGTGCCCCCGCGCCTACGATAATCCTGATTATGACGGCGCTGTTCATTGTCGCCTTCGTAAGACGTCAAATAATTACGCGCCGCACTTCTTTGCAGCGCGTTGAGGATACATTGAGTTAATGGCGCGGCATGTAGCTGTAGCAACTCACCCTTGGTCTTGCTGTAATTATTGATCTGTATTCTCGCCGTGTGTTTGGCTAGGCTGTTATAAATAGTATAAAGCGGGACCTGATAATCCATGAATTGGAGATGGCCAGCCGTACGCGAGCCACCCAAAGGGTGCATTCATCATACCGATTGCGGTTCACAATACTGTTCGCGTAACTACCAAAAGCTCCTAGCTAAACATGGGTTTGAAGTTTCTATGAGCGGCAAAAGAAATTGTTATGACAATTCCATGGTCGAAACATTCTTCAAATCAATAAAGGCAGAGCTGATCTTGCGCAACCGATGGGAAACAAGACGCCAAGCGGAAGGGACTATATTCCAATACATCAATGGGTTTTACAACCCAAGACGGCAGCCTCTAAGGAAAGTTTGACCTGCTGGTTCATCAAAGAGCACATGTTTGGATCGAAAGCCTAGCGTTAGCAGGCCATCGTTCCCTGTCAGTATAGTGCAAAATACTCTGCCTGCTCCCATTCTGATATGGTGAGGTGATAGCGGTCCCATTCTGCTTGGCGGATTGTTGTAAGGTAATCCACAAACGCGTCCCCCAGCACAGTTCGATAGAAGGGTGATGCATCAAAAATCTGGATTGCACTTTGCAAGCTATTGGGCAGGTGTTGCGCAGTACTGTGATACGGGGTCTCACTGGGCGCAGGTGCAGATAAACCCGACATCAGGCCATCCAATCCAGACAGGATTTGACTAGTGAAAAAATAATACGGATTGGCAGTGGTTTCGGCGACGCGGTTCTCTATCCTCGATGCTGAGTCACCATATGCCATCAAACCACGGATCATCGCGCCACGATTGTCACTGCCCCATTGTATACGGTCTGGCGCCAGTTGATTCGGGAGATACCGCTTATAGCCGTTGACCGTCGGGGTAGTGAGCAAACAGCTTTCGGCGGCATGCGCCAAAAGCCCCGCGATCCAGCCGCTTGCTTCCGGACTAATTGTACCATCCTCACTTGGTATCATCACGTTAAGTCCCGTTTTACGGTCGACTAACGACTGATGCAGATGCCAACCGCTGGCAGCAGAATTTTCAATATTTGGAAGGCACATGAACGTGGCGTGCAGTCCACGCGCGGCACAAACCTCTTTCACAAGTATGCGGAACATTATCATATTGTCCGCATGGGTTAGGGGATCGGCAGGATCAAAAGTGAATTCAAACTGGCTTGGCCCCATTTCGATTTCCATCGACCGAACAGGCAGATTTAACGCATGACAAGCACGCCTTATTGCGTCCAGTACAGGTTCGGCCTCAGCGTAACGGGCACCAGTTAGAAATTGGTATCCCTGCGTAAGGTTGCGAGTTTGGATCGGCGCCCCAGGCATTGTAGCGTGGGCATGTTCCAGCATTGGATCAGTGAGTTCAAAGACATGAAATTCGACCTCCAGCCCCACCACAAGGTCCAGGTTTTGATCAGCAAGTTTTGCGATTGATGACTTGAGCATGTCACGCGGAGAAAATGGAATAACCGCCCCCGATTTGAAACGTGGGTCGCAGAAAATCCATGCAGAATGTGGTGACCATGGTAAAATACGAAAGGTCTTGGGGTCTGGTAACATTAGTATATCACCAGCACCGCGCACTCCACCAGAGATGCCGGGGTCTTTGGACCAAATTGGAAAGACTGTGCGGTGCGAGGTGTCTTTCAGCAACAGCGTCGAGGGAACGGCAAGCCCATTGATAAAAATCGAGGGCAGTGCATCTGCTACAATCGTTTTCCCGCGTAAGATGCCATGCTGATCGGCGAACAACACGCGGATCGTTTCAAGTTCACTGTCTGCGACCTGCTGCAAAAGTGCCGCGGCGGTATTAATTTGGGCGACGTCCAGTAGTCCAGCTTGCGCCAGCGCACCCTTCTCAATCTGTTGTTTGAAACCAGTCAAACCGTTGCATCCCAGTCGGGACAGCCTTCACGCCGCATACGGTCACTGGTCTCGAAAGCCAAACGCCATGCGTCTTTATCACCAATGGTATCATTCGAGACCGGCCCAAAGATCATTTTAACATCCTTATCACCCACCATCGGCAGAGCGTCTGTTGCACCCTCTTTCAAGCTCACAATCGCCGCGCGCAACATCCGGCGGTATTTGATGATCGCTACATCAGTTTTACCCAGATGTTCCTTAGTCCGATCAAAAATCGCACCTGGGCTCTCAACAGCCCATTGGTCATGCACATTAATGTCCAGCCCCATGCCGGTATAGGTTTCACGCTGCTGTTCTTCATAGTTAAAACCATAGGAATTGGCTTTGTTCTTAAGCGGTGCGTAATCAGGCAAGCGATGTTCTTTCAGCCGTTGGGCACGCATTAATTCCTTGTCGACAGGTTTGTTAAAGCTGGTGAACATTGAATACCAATAGCAATTTTCATCATCAATTGGCACGTGCCACTGCGTGATAATCATTTCCCGGCTCATCGGGATCGAGATCGCCTCGGGGAAAATTTGGTTGGTAATTCGTACATGGGTTTTGCCATTGCCCAAATGCCGCAACGCGATGATCCGCATCCCATAATCCGTTTCTTCGACCGAAATTTCGGGGCGGGGATAGTCCCTTAAAAGTTTGGTCATCGGAATATCGGTGTCCGCAGCCTTGTCGCGAAACTGCTTCCCATAGCTGTTATCGGGGTCTTCATCCTCAAGAAACCGGTGCAGGAACGATGCATGTGCTGGGTCAATTCCGACTTCCATCGCTTGGAGCCAATTGCATTGCCACAGCCCTTTGAAAGCAAAAACATGGGTATCAGGCGCGCGAAAGCAATCGAAACTGGGGAACTCAGGTGGTTCGCCCGGTCCCATGTAGGTAAATATAATGCCGTTCTTCTCAATTACTGGATAGGATGTATTCTTAATACTCTCATGCATACGCGAGCCCTCCGGCTCTCCAGGTTGTTCGACGCATTGACCATCGCGGTTAAAATGCCACCCATGAAAGGGACATCGCAGCCCATTATCTTCCAGCCTGCCGTAGCACAAGTCTGCCCCCCGATGTGGACATGCGCGCCCGATCAACCCCAGCTCCCCATCGCTATCGCGAAACAACACCAGATCTTCACCCAACAGTTTGACGGGAATCACAGGCCGGTTGCCGTACAGCTCGTCACACAGCGCAGCGGGTTGCCAATAGTGGCGCATGACACCGCCTACGTCACTTCCAGGACCAGTTTGGGTCAGCAGATCGTTTAGCTCTTGGCTGATCATGGTTCAGATCCTTATGATATTTCTAGAGCTCAAATTTTTCATATAAGACACATAAATTGAGATACAGTACACATCGTGTCGCCATCACTTGTCAAGAATATTGCTAATAAAATTAGCGCCTTCGTTTAAATTGAAGCTGTAGCCAGCACTGGACCTGTTGTAAAAAATAGCAAACCTTACTCCTATAAATTTCACAGCGCCTATGAGAAACCAGCCTCAAAATAGGTGAGCTTTTAGACATCAGATCAATCCATCTGGATAGTTTATCACAGGGCCTTTAGTCGGGGTATTAAACTACCTATTTTTCAGGTTAATAATTTTAAAAAATGGGCTGAGGTGATACGATAAATTCATTATAAGTAAGAAATCTTCGATGCAAACAATGTTTATCATAATTTAAAAAGCACCAGTTTGCCTCAAGTGCTAGGCTGGCCATGCTTGCATCCAACCAAGTTTGCTTGAGAAAAATGTGTTTTTCATTGCATCACCCGTGAACAGCCAACTGACAATAACCACCCACATATTTGCAGTTCTTGCACATCATAACGATGACGATGCAGTAACTTCAGATATGCTAGCAAAAGGTTTTGGAACTAACCCGGTCGCTATCCGTCGCGTGCTATCTAAACTCAAAAAGGCAGGCTTAGTGGCGAGTTGTCGTGGTGCGGGCGGCGGTAGTGTTGTTGCAAAATCAGCTGATATAATCACGTTCACGATGCACATGCCGCAATTGCTGACGATACGGAGGGCTGTCCTTGGCCGCCACACCGGTCACCGTGCCGATGGCATCAACATCACACCCATAATCGGAGACTACGCAAATGACTTATTTCAGGATGAAGAGCAAGCGCTGCTCAAGAGCGATCAGCCTAAAGGCAAGCTTTAGAAGCTATGCAGCGGAAGCAGAGCCAAAGCGTCTAGAGCACAGATCCCGTGGT
>Ga0308012_10000475_pt1 | contig 24229 bp, 41 predicted proteins | sample Neamet179_FD_203133 | JGI IMG/M metagenome (GOLD analysis project Ga0308012, IMG submission 203133) | Marine microbial communities from water near the shore, Antarctic Ocean - #179 | ecosystem: Environmental > Aquatic > Marine > Unclassified | place: Southern Ocean | collected 2014-07-25 | reverse complement strand
GAGGCCCAATTTGCTGGCATATTTTAAGTTTTAGTCGCTTCCGCTAGTTTTAAATTCTTGTTGATATTCTGCATGTTTAAAACCTAGCAAATTTGCTGTTACTGGGTTTATTAAAGTAGTTGAGGGTCCAGTACCAGTATTATGAGTATGTGTAGTATAATCATCTAAGAATTCTTGTAGAAACTTCTCTAGACTCTTACCTCTAACTGCAGGTTGTTGTGTATCTCCTTGATCGTCAGTTGCAATATATACATTTGATGCATATAAGAATATGTCACCTTCTTCAGATAATCTCAACATTGGTTTTCCACCAGATGTAACACCGCTTCCTTCAGGATTACATGATGCTATTATTATACCATCAGTCGGATGTCTGTATATCTTTACATTTCGTTTCTGATCATATACCAGTGATACTAGATCTTCAGGATTTTCTATATCAGTGACAACTTCACTGCTTAGTAGATCATTATTATTAATTTGAAATCCATATTCTGGATGATATATGTTTCCGTTGTCAAATCTAACAGAAACAATCTCACCAATATTAGGTACATGCCAAGCTCCTGTCATATTCCTATTCATAGGAGTTGCCCATGGTATTGATTCAGTTTCAAGCAAATCAAATTTACCAAAAACTTTAACCCTACATCTACCTAATTTGTCTGGGTCTATGTTGTCCACTACTTCCCCAAGCCAATGAGTTTCTCGTAGATTATCTTGATATAGTTCGTTATTTGCCATGTACATTTTCTCCAATTTGAAGTCCAGCAACTGCTGCACCATCTAAAGCGTCTTTAGCAGATTGACCTTCGGCTCCAAATATATTATCAGTTAAATTACCTGCAAGATTTGTTAAATCTGTGCTTTCGTCCAAATCTTGAACAAAGTTTTGGTAAATATTTGTTATGTTAGGAATATTGTCTCTTATTGTATTTGAAAGTCCTTGTTCAAGTTCTTGTTTTTTCTTTTGAGCAAATATAGCAGCATCTCCCAGAAGTTGTTCACCTGCAGATTCTAATTTATCTCCAACAACTTGTTTAGCGTAATCTCCAAGATTTTCTGAATCTCTTGATTCTTTTTCTCCAGCAGGAGATATGTTGCTTTTAGTTTTTTCAGATTCTTCAATTATACCATTAAGCATTCTAGCTTCAACTGTACCTACTTTATCATAATGAAATGATATTTCGTTAGAAGCAAAACCTTCAGGGCTTTTCTTTAAATCTGAGAATGGAGTTACTCCAGACTTTATATCAAATGAACATCCGCCCAACTCAAACATAAAGTATGGTCTACTATCTTCACCACTTATTTCAGCATTACTATTTTTAAGTCCTACACTAGAATCTAATCCACTGTTAACATCATACGATGGTCCAGCGATCTTAGTCATATTTTTAATAGATCGTACTTCAGTTATATAAGCCCATACTCTAAACTTTCTTAGATTTACTGGTAGTATATACTTCCAGCTAACCTCATCGAATATTGCAGTTCTATATAAATGCATTAAACCAGATACTGTTAAATTTATAGATTCTAACGTTTCTATTTTAATTACAGCATCATCGCCTCCTCGTAAACCTTCAATATCATTAAACATTTGAATTGTTTCAAGTCCACTTAAAGATTGCCAATACCATGGCATTTCTTTATTAATTTTCTTTAATGCTAAAATAAAATCATCTAAAGCTTTTAATCTATGTTCGTATCCTTTTAAAGAAACTCTTTCACCTTGACTACTCTCAGTTGATCCTATGAATTCACTTAAGTGTCTCTCGTAAAACGCTCTAGCTCCACCACCAAGTAATGGTGATTTGTTTGCACTGTTGAAATCAAAAACAAGAGCAAATGAAAGGTATGTTGGATCGGCATATTGGTTTTTATTACCGAACTTATATCCTTTTCTAAAATCGTTTAGTGTACTAAAATCTGACATATATCTATATATTCTTTTAAATTATTGTTCCGCTTGCAAGACCATCTTCAAGTAACCATTCAGCTTCATCAGTTAATTCTTGTTGACCTCCGCTTGATTTCTGTCCGACTATAACAACTACTTGATCAGATACTCTTCTGGTTTTTATGCTACCCATAGGACCAACCTTAGAATAGAAGTGTTCGAATCTACTATCTTTTTTAGATTGTATTGGATTTTCCGCATCAACCTTAATGTCTATTGGAATCTCAATAAACTGACTACCTCCAGATATTTCCATATTACCAATGTTTACTACTTCAACATCAATTGGTTCTTCTAAGAACACTTCAATATCTATGTTAACTGAACCTGAATCATCAGGTATCACATCGTATCTCGTAACGTATTCGCCGTCTATTATCATCATCATATCTCCTGGAACTTCAACTGTTATTGACTCTCCATTTAAATCGCTACCACTAACTGTTATTAATTGTGCACTAGAATCTCCACCTGCATTAGCCTCGAACCTATTAAAACTTGAAACGCTAGTTGTAACACTAGGTTCAACTACTGGTTCTGGTGTTGGTTCTGGAGTTGGTTCTGGAGTTGGCTCAGTTACTTGTTCAGGTGTTGACGTGTCAGCTGGTGTACTATCATTATTTTCTAAATTATTAACCCTTGCTGGCCATTCTCTTCTAAGCAGCATCAGCTTCTGTGTTAATTTACCAGTAGATGATTTGTAAATTATTTGAATACCTCCAATTACATAATGAGCAGTAAGAAATGAATTAATTGATTGTTCACCAGTAACTGATTTAGCATCTCCTCCTGAATTATCATTGTTTTCAAATCCTTGTTCATTTTTTACAGACTCTGCACCTTCTTGCATTGCATTAGCTGCAAAACCATCAGTGTATATAATAACTGGAACCTTTTGGAATCTATATAACCCAGGATTAAACGAATCGAGTTCAACCTCAAGTGATAGCTTCGATAATTCAGCCATATTTTGAGTATTCTGTATCTCTGCAAATAAATAATTAGGGTGAGTGTTTGTTCCATTAGTTAGATTAGAAGATCTACCAACATACTTATATTTAATTTCATCTAAATATCTTTCTTCTCCTCTCCTACCCTTCAAAGGTTCCTCTATATCTCTAAGGTTAACGCTACTTAGAGCTTCAATATCACTTGAAACCATACCAGACGTACCGTTTCCAGAATTTGGTTCGTTTTCATAAAACTGAACAACTCTTTTATATCCGTTCTTTCTAGCTACCTTACCAGAACCATATTTTAATGCATACTTATTAATTGATACGTTAGTTCCAGCAACCCTCTCGCTATTAGTTAATACTAATTTAGTTTCAATCTTATCTTCTTCTCCAGGATTATCATTAAGCGGAATTTCAAAATTAACGAATGTATCATCAATCGTATTTTCAGAGTTTAACATCTTGTTAACATCTACAAAATTTAAATAATAGTACGGGTCAATGAAGAATGTTTGAAAACTCTCTTCACCTATATATGAATGTAGGACAGTATTAGATATTACATCAGATACTGTTTGATATGCTACTAATAAATTCATAGAATCCTCAGGGTCAGCTGTATCGATATTTGATGCAAATCCTAATTTAAGATCTGCTGATATATTTTCTAAATGAAGTAGAACATTACCAGTTCCATATGATTTACACTTCTCTGCAAAATAACCAGGTACTTTCATTATACCCTTTATAATATACTTAGCTTCGCCATTTCCTTGATCAACTGGTTTTCTAGGAGGACTCATAACTGACTCAATATCAAAATCAATTCTAATATCCTTAAACGTATCTGACTGTCGAGATGCTATTCTTAAACTCATAACATCTCCACTCCTAGGATAATTGTCTACTGCAAAAAATGAATCTGCGTCATTGATTGTAATATCAACACTAGGTAATGCACTATTTAGGTTTAAATTCATAGAGGTAACACTACCTTCACTAAATACATAACCATTGATTGAAATAAAAGGAACCATTTCCCCATATCCCTTTGCTGCGCTTAACTTTCCATCTTCCTCACCATGAGATTTAAAAGATATCTCATCAAGTTCAATAGTAGGCTCGGTTCTCGTAAGAATGTGCTTATCTAAAGCCATTGATTATTTATTTATTTTTTTGGATGCTAATTTAGATCCACCGCTTAATATGATTTGTCCCTTAGATTTAAGTACATTACTTTGACCATGCTTGAGAATATTTGGTGGCAAAATCTGACTTGATCCATTAGCTTTAGCGTTAGCTTTATCCTCAAGATATTTAATTCTCTTTTTATCTTTAGGAGTTAATCGCTTACTATCAATAAACTGAGACCTAACTGGGTTTTCGTTTACTATAGAATCATCAATATCTTTCCATATTCTCATGTTAGCATCTCTTGAAGGTATCTTTAAGGTGTCACCTGCTTTAAATGAAAACGGATTTGATATATTATTGAATTTCAGAATGATGTCACCATACCAATCACCGGAATACTCGCGGAATGCTATTAGATCTACTCTACCAACTTCATCAATACCAACAATATGATCAGTATATCCAGATCCATCAATATCTGCAAACAAAATACTAGGTCTAGCCATTCTCACAGAATCACCAACCACTTTCTTATTATTAAAAACGCTAAAATTCATTATCCATTTGTAATTTTTCTAAATTCTTTCATTATTGCTTTTCCACCAGTCTCACGACCATATGAATCAACATTCATAGTATCATTAACATCTACTCCATCCTCAGGTTCTATATAGAATCTTCCTCTACCTATGTTAAACATTGATTCAATATCAGATTTATCTCTAGGTCTACCAGGTTTTAATGTTACTTCAACAATCATTTTCTCAGGAAAATCTTGAATTCCTAAAGGTCCATCAAAAGTTACATTAGTTCCAGTACACGCTAAGTTTCCAATAACAGCCATTGGATTTAATGGATTACCTACAGTTAAGTGCCATTGTCCAGTAGGATCTCCAGATAGCATAGCGGCTACAGTTTGTCCACCTTGAGGTGAATTCATCATTTCCATTAGTGAACCACCTATCATGCTTTTAAGAGCTTTACCACCACCTTCTAAAAGATCGCTTCCAATTTCTTTCCAGCCTCCGCTTGCCATTCCTTTTAAATCATCGTATATACCTCCTAAAAATCCAGAAATATCTCCACTTGCTAATTTCGCTATATCACCTAATGGTTTACCGATACTTCCATCGCCAATCCACCTAGTAGATCCTCCCCAAAATGGAGCGTTGCTGTATGTAAGTACAAGCATATTTGCTAATTGATCCATCATAAGAACTTTGGGATTTGCTCCTCCAATAGATCTTAATTCGTATTCAAATTTAATTGTAAATTCTTGAGTAAACGTTAACCCCTGTTCTCTTTGTAATATGTTCTTTATAACATTCAAAGGACCGAAAACGTGATTTGGATATGTAGCACTAAAACTATCATATCCTGCATTAGCTTTTCCAGTAGCTACATCATAACCATTCTTACCATTTGCTGCACCGACAGCCGCAGTTAAAAAATTACTGTCATCGACTAAACCTCCAAGCTTTCCTCTCCTTCCACTATTTTGAGATGTTAATGTTTCAACATCAGCTTCTACGTCCTTCCAGTTGTATCCGTGTGAGAATTTAAGTATATCTGCTAAGTTATTTCCAGGCTTTTCTCCCATCCATGTTATAGCTCTTGCTATATCTGGAGAAGACATTGGTTGTGGATCTCCATTTTTATCTAGTTCAATTGGAGATATAATATCATCTGCTGCAGGGAATGGAAACCTTCTAAGAGTTAACATCCTGTTATTTGGTATTTTATTAAAATATTTAGCTAATGCAAAATCAGCATAACTGTATCGGTAACCTAAGTTACCAGAGTATGCTGATGTTAGTTCTATAATTTTAGTAGCTGTTGGATTCTCTAGTTCAGTAGGATTTATTTTATTGTAAGCTGATTTACCACCACCGACAAGACTAACAGAATCCATAAGAGAATATTTGTTAAACACTGAATATGGGAAATCACCAGCTTGTTGTACTTCAAGTCCAGGTTTTCCTTCAGATTCCTCTCTAGAATATGTAGTAGCTTTATTTTTATCTCTATAGTATAAACTGTCTTGTCCAGTTTCAAAAACAGTTGGATATGCTCCAATTGATGTACTTCTGCTTTCAACATCTGGATTAACTCCAGCCTCTGATTTAGTTTCAGCAGTGCCTGAACCACCGTCAACTGAATCAGCTGACATAAATTGACTAAAACGATCAAATGCTGAAATAGACGCTTCTTTAATTTCACTTATGGCGCCGCTAACTTGTTCAGGAATATTCATATAAACTATATCTTTAGTCTATATATCTTGAAAAGTTAGTTAGAGTTTGTCTAAATCCCTGGATGGAGTTCTATATAGTATATCATCTATGAACTTATCATTATCATATCCTCGATCTCCAAGGAATTTAAGAAGATGTGCTTTAAATACACCCTTACTCTCATAATGATAAGTACCTCCAGAATATGTTGATCGATGTGTAAGGTTATATAGATCTGAAATAGTTCTCTCCACGAAGAAATCTTGGATTTTATTGAATAACTCAATCATTTCGTGACGTCTCTTACATACCATTGGACCGTCAACAGTAACCATATAATTATGTCCGTTCGCGTCTAAGTGGTTTTGGAAATCACCAACTGTTTTAAAGTTGCTTCTTTTCATTCTCCATCTAGTAACTCCAGAATCGAAGCTTCTTGTAAATTTGGTATGGAATAAATAACGCTTAAGAAAATAAACGTCATCATAAAATTTCATTATTCTAACTTGATACTCTACTATACTATCTCCATGCTTGACATCATGTATAATACATTTGACAGGAAATAATATGTTATATTTACCAGTACTTGATATTAAGGCGTATACTGTTTCTCCTTTACTGTATACTCTGTTCCTTATCAAAATTGTATTGTTTCGTAGTTATCAAAAAGATCAATAATATCAGGATCGATAGCATCGACGTTGATTGATATTAAATTAATTTCTTCTAATCCCTCAAACATATCAAATACTAATTCTTTAAAGTTTTCAACAGTCTCCTCATCTAGGTTTTTCATAAGGTAAATTACCCTATCGCTAGATTGTTTTTTACGAATGTTGTTAAATGCATTTTTAATAGCCATTCCAATAATAAATGGATGTGGCTCTACATTATGAAAGTCTGACTTCACTAGTTTCGTAATTATAGAGATATAATCTATCGAGGATGTAGTATCATCCTTTTCTATCCTAACGTATTTATTAAATTCACGTTTAGATAAACATATTACGCAATCTATTGAAGTCACTTCCACAATTATTTAATAATATTTCGAAGTTTATTAATCTCTTCCTCAAGTTCTTTGATTCGAGCTTCGGTTTCGTTTACTGAAGGTTCATAATGAATACCCCAGTCTTCTATGATTTTTATTTGGCTACTATCTCTTGAGTTACCAAAATCCATACCAATGTCGAGACATATATCTCTCATGAACTTTACTTTATTCTCTGCACCTTCGCTCCACTCATAAACCTTTACAGCTTCATAAGTATCACCACCTGCATTTATATTGTCATCAACTATTTCTTTAATGACGCCATTGTCGGCTATTTTAAGAGTTATTGTTTGCATTAAGTCTCGTCGTCTTTAATTCGTTAGCCTCAGTTCTAAGTCTTTTCGCTTCTTTTTTATCAGATCTATATGTTTCCTTATCTTTAATAGTAGTCATCACCCACGCTTCTTCAAGTAACTTGATTTCAGCAGTGTTATATCCGATCTCTTTCCAAGTTTCTTTAACATTATCTAAAATACCTTGAGTTTGATCACTAATAGAATCCTGTACTCGATTGACATGAGCAGTATGTGCATCATCTCCTTCTTGTTTCATTCTATCATATAGCTCTATACCTTCTTCAGTTGATCTATTCTTCTTTTTAAGAAGTCCAAATTGATTATACATTTTTCGTTTTTGTGCTCTACCCATTGCCGGCATAGCTTGATGTTGCTCTTGTTCTTTACTCATAGTATTTGTTTATGAAGTTAGTAATCTCAGTTTGTAAAAATTCTTGTAGTTTATTTATTTCAATTTCTTTAATAGCATTTGAAACAACTGCATTTACTAATTCTGACTTTTCTTCTTCAGAATTTTCAATAAGCATCTCAATAACTGCCTTCTTAGGGATATTTATGTTTAATTTAACATCAACACCTTCCACATTTTTCTTCGATAATGTGCTTACTAAAGTTTGGAGTGGTGAAGTTTTCGTTTCAAGTTGAATGATCTCTTTAACCTCTGTAATAGGAATAGGTAGATCAATTGATTTCGTTTTTTGAATATTTGTTAGATTTCCATCAGAACCTGGATATGGTATTTCACCATCAATAATTTCAGTTAAAAACTCTGACATAATTTCAGTAAAAACTCTACTGCCATCTGTAAATTCTGTAAATTTACCTTCAATACTGTCTACTGTGACTATTTTACCAAAGTCATCACCCTTCTTCCATTGGTAACTCTTCTCACTCTCTTTTATTTCCGACATTTTATTTGTTTTAAGTAATTTATATATCCGATTAAATAAAGACCTACCCAAGACTAAAAAACTCCTCGTTGGTAACCTTTAACTTATTAACAAATAAGTCTATAAACTCAATAGCCTCATCTGAGCCTATGTATACATCTGCTGTTTTGACATATCCTATATAAAACATATCACTTCCGTTTTCTAATAAAATAGTTATTAATTCTTCTTTATTAGGTAGGTACTTTTTGTTAAAGCTCATTCCACGTTATTACTTTAGTTATACTTATGTTTGCTTTTTTTAATAATTTTAAACCTTCCTTATCTCTATATTCTTCACAGTAAAATACTTTCTTAATACCAGATTGTATTATTAGTTTAGCACATTGAAAACACGGAGACATTGTAACATATAAGTGAGCTCCTTCAGAACTGATTGTAGATTTTGCAAGTTTTGCTAAAGCGTTTGATTCAGCATGTAACACTACATCTCTAGTAATTAAACCACCTGATGGTATATCTAAGAACTCACAGCTATTATTGAAACCATGTGGAGTGCCGTTATATCCAAATGATATAATTTGAGCATCTTTTACCACTACGCTTCCGACTTTACGTCTTTCGGCATAACTGAGCTTTGCAAATTGATATGCAACGTTCATGTATATTTTTTCTATTGGAATTCTTGGCATATTAAAAAAGGTCTATATAATTATATATAGACCTTTAGGTTTGTTTATGTTATTAATATCTACTAAATTGACTTAGTAAGAGACGACATGAAAGATGATATACCTTCTTGAGAAGTACCAGCATTTACAAATGCCTCATTGATCTCTTCTTGTGAATACATCTTAACGCTTTCTACAATTTCAGCACCTTCCATTTCCTTCATTTCTTCTATTTTCTTAGAATATGAATCTTTAAGTGTGTTCAGTGCTCCTTCTAATTGTTCAGGTGTATGATCTTTACACTCTTTCAATGCTTTAACTGCTAAAGCGGCAACTAATGCAGCATTCTCCTCCATATATGATACTACAGTATGATTATCATGAACATCGTCTGCCCATTCCTTAGCTTCTTCAATGGCTTCAGTGTAGCATTCGTTAAGTTTATCAGCAACCTTGTATTTATCTTCAGTTGAAACTGAATCTGATTCGCCAACAAAAGCCTCGAACGTTTTCATTTTATTAATTTGATTATCCATTAGATTGTATATTTTATTTAAGTTATATATTTCTGTGTTTTCTCCTAGTTTTAGTATCGTTGATATTGATTCTACAAAAATGCCATAATGTACTCGATGTCCTCCATCATATTCAGTATAATAGAAACTACCAGAACCTGTATGTCCAAAGTATCTCATTACCTTTTCACCATCAACTGTCTTATCTTTTTTACCAAGATATACGTTGTGTTTAGTGCTTTTTAATTTTGAATCATCAACTACTGGATCAAAAGGTCTGTCGACTACTGCCGGGTTAAATAGTATCGTTTTAATACCAAGTTTACTACCAATCAAATAAGCGAAATAACCTCCCATTGAAGATCCAACTATTAAATCTGCACCTTTACATCCCTTCAATAGTTTATCAAACGTATTATCGTCTCTGTAATCTATTTTAGGAGCATATGTGTCGAAGTTTTCGTTCAACCATTCAACTTTACGTCCAGTATTTGAACTTTCAAGTCCGTGTAAGTATGCTATTTTCATATTTTTGGTTTACCTATTAATATTTTAGTATGTGGAGATCCTCCAAGCACCCTGGTGTACCATCCGTTACCACTTAGTGATTTATTTTCTGGATGCTCGCCATGCCATTCGATATCTTTACCTTTAAGTAATTCTTCTACATCTTCTTGAACATCAACTGAAGGTACATTATATTTGTCCATCATAATATCTGCTAGTTTTCCACTAACTTCAATATAATATCCAGATTTCTTTAGAATTTCAGATGTATGTACCAAATATTCTTTAGTACTATCCTTCATACCATCATGACCAACTCCGCTGAACTTTATACCGAATTTAGTGTCCGATCCCCATAGAATAACATCTAAATCTGGAGATCCATGTAAATCAACTCCTTGCCAAAACGTCCACTTAGTATCTCCAAAAACATCTTCAGGTGTTTTGATCTTTACGTGTCCACCTATTGTAGAATACGCAATGTTTATTAGATCAAAGAATTCACCAGATAACTCTTTGTGTTTTCTCGGATCTATTTTAGTCCACTTACCTTTTTTAGTTTTAAGAGCTTCACCGCTTGCTTCATTGATAAACTCCTCGAATAATTTAATCCTCATAATAGATATATTTTTATAGACTATATATTCTTAATTCCATTCCTTTTCGAATTTGTACCAGTGATCCGAACTAGCGCAATCTCTGATTGCATCTAAAACAATAACATCCATTTCTGAACCACTTAAGCTATCAACGAATGATTTTATCATTCCTTCAAGAATAGCAATCTTGACATTAGTTATATCATTTGCTCTTGATTCTCCAGTTAATGACTTTAATGCACTTCCAGTGAGTGCCGAGCATATTCTGGTGACAATTGTGTCGTTATCGTTATATCTATTACCTGGATAATAATCGTAATCCTTAGGTAGTTTACTAAATATCTCGTCTTCTGTAAACCTCATCTTAAATAAAGATACTACAGTACTTAAGGTTCCGCTTACACTATTCATTGCAGGTGTATGATAACCTATTCCGTCTGACTTTACTTCTTCTACTTTCATATTGTTTGTTTTTAATTATAGTTAAATATAATCATTTAGCTTGACATAAAAAAATCTGAGGTGATTTATTTAAATTTTAAAGTTATGATCGACATGATCACTCCCATTCCAGCCATAAAAAACATTCCCATTTCTCCAAGAGGATCATTAAATGATATGTAGTTTAGAATTTCACCAGTAACCAATGAATACGCAAGTAGCGTACATAATACAATTGATATTAGGTTTTTGTAGTTGTTTGATAGGAATTTCATATTGTGTTTAGTTTAATTGTTATAAGTAAATATAAACAATTAATACGATATAAAAAAATCTGAGGTGATTTATTTTTAAATAAGATCGTCTACTATCTTAATATATGAATCTATTAAGTTTCTAGCCTTTTGAACAGCGGCATGAGCAGCCGGAGTATCGGCTTTGTTAAATTTAGAAGCATTATAAGTAATCATCATAGATATTCTATACTCATTTGCTATACTATTCATAAAATCATCGGCATTTTTGAAATTCAATAAGTCTCCGAATAATCCGTTATCTTCTAATGTATCAGCAAGTCCTTTGATTGCCTCTATCATTCTTGGCATGTCAAGTCCTTTTACTTCTACACCTTTAAATTTAGCAAGACCCTTTGAAGGCTTCATGTCTCCTTCCTTTTGAAGATATTTAAAAAAGAATACAGCAATATCATGTAAGAAGTTATTGAAGTCTAATGAAATAACTTTCTCTTCAACTCCAGATCTCTTAGACCATTGAGATAAAACATCTCCTTTGAATTTACCTCTTACACCTCGATCTTGTATTGACAATCCTAAATTACCAGCAAGCGTAGAATACATCTTACCTAATACAAAACCCTTAACGTCTCTCATTGGTGTATATCTTTGAAGAGCCCATTCTTCGTAAGGTGGATGAGTAGTTACCATATCAGCTTGAATATGTTCTAGCTTACCGTCAACTTCAACTTTAAATAATATCTTAACGCTATTTAACGATGACATGTTATATGTTTCTTTTGCATCAACATAAGATAAGTTTGACATTTCAAGGAATCTGAATAATTCGCCGTTATATGTTTTAATAGAAGCTACCTCATCTTTCCTAGAACCCTTAGTTTCTATTTGAAGTAATGGATATGAAACTAAATAATCGATATCTCCGTAAATCTTATCAGGTTGGTTAATTAAATCATCTTCATACCAAGAACCTGAACCAATCGCTTTTATAAATTTAAGTGACGGTAGTCCAGCAGATTTAAGATGTACGTTAAATTCTTTATCGAATTCTTTTATCTGAGTATCTACTGCCTTTAATACTTTTGGTGTAAGTTTAGTTTCTTGAGTTTTTGTAGAACTCCATCCACCTTCATTCAAAAATTCGTTCAGAGATATAATCTTCCTATTCATCGTTATATAATTATTTTACAATCTATATATCCCTTTACATAATCCATGTATTCTTTAACCTCTTCAAAACTAAATGGTCTAAACTCCGAGTGACAATCAATACCAATCTCAAGACTCGTTCCATTAGGGAATATTCCCTCAACTTGTTTGTTTTCAGATAGTAATTTGATATCGTCATGTCTTCCTTCGTCTAATAGCATTTTAAGAGTATCAGGATGTATTAGATTCTGTAAGTTTCCATGAGTATGCCCATATAACATCCAATTTCCATACATAGAACCATTCCATGATTTCATAGGATAATGAGACAAAATAACTTTAGTTTGTAAATTATCAAACCAGAGTTCTCTATATTGAGAAACTGAGGTAAAGTGTGAATGTACTTCCAACCCCTTTGTGAATTCTCTATCATGATTTCCAAGAATTAAATGAATCTCTTTACAATTGATTCTATCTCTGAAATCTCCAACAGTTTTTGCAGAACCAAACGACCAATCACCTAAATGATATAGGACGTCATCCTCTCCAACGACACTGTTTATATTATTTACAATAGTATCATTCATTTCTTGTAAAGAAACAAAGTCCCTACAGCCTGACGTTCTCTGCCAAGTTGTTAGGGACTTTATAATATTTCTGTGGTTATAGTGAGTATCACTAGTGAACCAAATCTTCTTATCTTTATGCATACTAGATTATATGCTAAAATAAATTAAAGTTTAATCGTTTTCAGATTTCCACTTATCGTACTTATTCACGATCTTCTTCAGAATTTCTGCTCTTACGATATCATCTTCTCCAAATGCAAAACACTCTACTCCTTTTACGCCTTCTATCATTTTAATAAAACCAGGAAGTCCAGCACTTTTCTTAGGTATATCATATTGACTAATATCACCAGTAATTAATACCTTAGATTTTTTACCCATTCTCGTAATAAATAACATTAATTGTTTGAATGTACTATTTTGAGCTTCGTCAAGAATCATTAATGAATTATCAAAAGTATCACCTCTCATATACGCTAAAGGTTTAAAAACAATAATCTCCCGTTCAATTAATCTCTCAGTAATTTCCTCACCTACTATTTTCTTAAGGTTTGAAATATAAGATTGCATGTACGGATCCATCTTCTCTTCAATTCCACCAGGTAAGAATCCTAGCTTTTCACCAGATTCTTGTATTGGTTTACATAATACGACTTGTTGTATTTTTCTTTCAGCTAACATTTTTAAAGCAGTGTAACATGCTGTAAATGTTTTACTAGTACCTGCAGGTCCATGACAAAACGTAACATCGTTACTTTCAATTGTTCTAGAGTACCTTTCTTGAGATTGTCTAAGCTTGACGTGCTGTATATGTTCTGGCTTAACCCTTATGTGTTTCGCTACTGTAGTAGGAACTTTTATCTCTGGTTTACTTTGCTTTTTCTTAGTCATTTTATATATATATTTGGTGGAGACTTAATCGCCTGCCATTACTACTAACTCCCTGAGCTTTAACAACTTTTCGCATTTTTCGTATTCCTCTAACTCCTCAAAATATTCAATCAACATATTTATAAATTTAACTCTATGTCCTGATTCGTGAGGTATTTCGATACTCTTTCCGTCATTTCTAAATACAACGAATCGATTTACTGTTTTTGTGAAATTGCGAGTGATGATGTAATAACTTGTCCTCATTAGAGAGTCTTTGTCGTCATCTTTTTCTTTCATCGAATTAAATTCTTTTTATATAATCTATATATAAGTAAACATATCCGAACAGTTACGTCCTGCACTAACTACAGAAAAAGTTTATCATATTATGTTAGTTTTGATTACAGTATCTTATCTATAATCTTTTTAAGTTCCAGGCATTTTTCATAATCTTCTCTTTTTTCGAAGAAATACAAAACATGTAGGATTGCATCTATTTTTTTAGAATTAGAGGTTAAACTATTTATAACACCAGGTTCATTAGTTACTATCGATGAATAAACAACATCCATCATTAATTCTCTAGAATCATCTCGCATATCATCAATATACTCCATAGAATCCCAATTGTCATCTTCTTCAAACTCGAAGTCTCCATCGTCGCTAATCATAATCATATTTTATTTTTATCTATAATCTTTATTTGTTCTACTAATTTATACTGTTCATCATCTAGTTCAGTTTTTAAAACATTTAACTTTACCATTAGATTACCATATCCATTTGATTTATATATTGGAATTCCCTGACCTTTAATTCTCAACACTTTCCCATTATACGATCCCTTAGGCACATCGACATTAATAGAATAAAAAGGAGTTGTTATAGTAACTGAAGTACCTAATATTAAATCATAAAATGGTAAATCAATATCAGTCCATATGTCACTACCATTTACAATAACATCAATACTTGGTAAAACATGACAAGTTACTATTATATCTCCATTTGGAGCGGCTGAGTTCATGGGGTGTGGTCCGCCTCTTCCTTTTAGTTTTAACTTATTTCCATTACCAATTCCCTTCGGAATGCTCAGGTTGAACCTAGAATGACCAGTATCAATAAGTCTCTCAGTACCATTATATACTTCGATTAGTGTAAGCTGAATGGACACTCTCATATCTGGTCCTTTTGCACTAGATCCAAATGCGCCATCAAACATACTAGAAAAGTTATCACTCCTTCTAAAATGCTCAAAGAAACCATTACCCATTCCACTACTCATCTTTCGAGCAGTATCATATTTTTTACGTTTCAGTTCATCCCCCAGATGCTCATAAGCTTCAGATACTTCCTTAAACTTATCAGCATTTCCAGTTTCTGTATCAGGATGATGTTGTTTCGCTAATTTACGGTATGCTTTTTTAATAGCATCTTGAGTTGCGTTCTCATCTATCGCGAGAGTGTTATAATAGGACATACTATTCGTCCTTTTTCTTCAAATTCTTTTTTTCGAAGGTTCTATTCTCTCTTACTCGTTTAATATTTTGTCGAGCTTCATTAACCTCACGCTTCTCTTTATTTTCATAACAATCAGCGATTCGAGTTAATTGTGTAAGTATGTTTTCTAATATATCTTCCATAGGTATTATATATCTAAATGAATTGTAAGATGAGAATTATTGCCATTATTCCAGCAAGTGATATCAGTGCAAATAACATGCGATCTGTGTGTTTTTTATGTTTCATAACTGATGTTGGATTATTTGGTTGACACATCTTATTAAAAGCAGATGTAAGATCTTTATGTATATTCCCATTAGATCTATCCATTTCCTCACAGATAAGTTCTCTAATTTCAAATATTTCTTCAGGTGTCAAATTTGTCATGTTATAGTTCTTTAATGAATTTGTTTAATTCTTCGATAGTAATGCTATTACCCTTTGTTCTGTTAAAAAGCTCTGTAAATGCATCCATTCTATATTCGTCCATTGCATCATGAATTAAATCTTCATGAATACTGACAGTTTCTCCGTCATGTTCAATGTATTCGTAAGTATCTAATATCTCTTCAGCGTTTCTCATAGTATTCGTATTATAATTGTTCAATCCTTACTTCTACTAATTCTTCGATGCCTAAGCATTGATGCGTGAATCTTTTGTTATCGTATTCGAAATGTTCTTTATGACTCTCGTGGAAATGTCCATAGAAATGTAAGAATGAATTGTTTTCTTCTTTGATAGAATCAAACATAGATTCCATCCAAGAACCTTCCTCTTCGATATCTCTATATAATCCCATATCTTTAAGCAACCAGTGTTCAATACCTGACTTATCAGTAGGCCAAACGCCATTAGGTCTAGTATGAGTAACTATAATATCTAAATCATTAGGTATCTCATCTAACTGAGATTTACTTAAACATTTAAATGGTTCGTCATGCCAATATGATTTACCCTCAGTTCTTAATATTCTATCGATAGAGTACGCTCCACCATTACAATATATTTTAACTGGTTCTTCTCTACCATCTAACTCTAATGTTAAAAGTGTATGGTCGGGTAATAGGACGACGTTCTCGATCACATCATCGTTTATTATTGTTTCCATATACCCTGGGTTATTAAACCACTCAGGATCGTCATGGTTACCTCTGATAACATATAAGAAAGTATTGTATTTCTTTAAACGAGAATTCAAACGATGTAGAGAAGTACTGTCTCCTTTTTTTGTAGAGAATCCAATACCAAAGTCTCCGACTTGAATAATTGCCTTAGGTTTGTCGTTGTTCAGATTATACTTCATAAGTATATGAGGAGCGATCTTCATGTTATTTCCATGAGTATCTCCTAAAACCATAAGATGTTCAAATCTGATTTTATTTTCAACTACTAAGTTCATTATACTGTTTTTAACTTTCCAGTTACATCATTCAACGCCTTTAAAACATTTGCACATTTCTCATACTCTTCAGATTCTGTGAAATGTTCTAACATATCATTCATTGTATTCTCTATTGACTCTTGATTGCTTGCTCTGTAGAAATCACTAAAATTTATATCTCCACTGATAACAACCTCATAATTCTTACGAGCTAGCATATCTCTAAGGCTATCTTGTTCTATTTTCTGATCTTGTTCGTTTTGCATTTCATCTCCAAAATCCATCATTTCATCATCCATAATCGTTTGTTTTTAGTTTGTTATAATTTGTTATATGTAAATATAAACAAATTTATTTGAATAAAAAAATCTGAGGTGATTTATTTTAAAAGTATTACCACTTCTTTTTAGGGCATTGCTTTCCTTTAGCAAAAACCATCGATGGGAATTGACAACCACATTGATTACAACTGTAACCCTTCACTGCCTCTTCCTCCTTGTGTTCCTTGGGATTGAAAATAGCTCTAACCTTTTGTTTAGTGCCACCTGGCAACAATTTATCAATAAATGTGAACGTGCCAGACTCTACTAGGTGCGGACAAGCCTTGCATATATTAGCTCTCTTCTCAGCTAGAAGTTTTACATCATCTTTTAATGCATCGTAATTTGAAAAAGCGTTAAGGTAATTTCCCCAACCATCTTTAATGTTTTTAAATATTCCCATAATAATCTTCTATTTCTTTTTTAGTTAATGTTACAGTTTCGTTCTCTATTGGAAACAGTTCGTTATAATATTCGTACATATCTTATATATATTTTAAAAAGGAGATTGCTCCTCGGTTATAATTTCCATTTTAGCTAATCTCAACAAAACATTCATTGTTGCTACAACATCACGTTCGCAGTACTCTTTAATCTCTTCTAACATTCCATTCCAATAAGATTCACTAACATCTCCAGCTTTCATAGCTTCCTTAGGTGATGGTATATTCAATAGATCACAAATTAAACTTAATGAAGCACCATTCCATCCACCAAACTTCCAAATATCATAAGTATCTGTCAAGCAGTTTTCCCATGGCTTTAATTTTTGTAGTTGTAATTGACTAGGAATACTAACTCCGTTAATAATAGATCTTTTTAGTAAATATGGTATATCAAATCCTTTAACATTATGACCAACAACTCTAATATTAGGTTTAGCATTAAATATCTTAACCATAGTACTCATGAAAATATCTAGTATTTCCTTTTCGCTATCTCCATAAAAAGATTTAACCTTAGGTACTGGATTAATACCATCTGGATATGTTATCTGTCCTATAGAAATTACGCAAACCTTTCCAAATTCAGGATAAAGTGCAGCATTTATAGGATATAACTCACTATCGGTTTTCTCAGTATACTCAGTATTGTCATTTCTGATATACTTTGCCTTTCTAGCCCAGTGTTCAGCTCCATTATGACCTATAATATCTATAAATCCATCTAAATCTTTCGCTGCCGAACATGTTTCTATGTCGATAAACAGCATTTCCTTTAATTCTGATATACTATACATTTTCTTGTTGTTTTGGTTTGTCATGTCTAAGTTTAAATATGTTTACTGGATATTTAGTACCGTACTTATCCTCTAATGTGAACCATGGCTCTCCGTAGTGCGCGACCAACTTATCACATTTTTTTAATAATTTACCATACCTCGTAGATCCAGCGAACCAGAACCAATAGAATTCACCCATTTTAGGTTTTTTAACGTAAATCTGTTCAATCTTTTTCTTCTTTGCCATAGTATTATATTGAGTTTGTGTTGTTTGTTTATTACTATGTTAATATAAACAAAAAACCCGACATAAAAAAATGCCGGGTGATTTATTTTCAAAAAAGTTTTAAATATTTTAAATATCTAAAGGGGATTGGTGTTCTTTTATACTTCTTATATGAGTATATGAAGCAAAGTTTACACAAACTTCAATATATCCTCCAGAAACTGAAAGCGGAACTAAGTCTGAGTTCAACCAATAGTCTGGCATGTAACTTGCTCGTTCATTAATAAAATCGAACATAGCGTCAACTTCCATATTGTGCACATATATTCTCATATGCATATCCTTTAAATCTTCCATCTATAAATTAAAGTAATCTACAGCACCTTTTGAAAGTTTAATAGATTCGCTGTTTATTTTTGCATTTATTTTGTAAATTGGTTTAATATACTCGTCATATACGAATGTTTTGAATTCTTTAGGAAGTTCTTCATAGAAATCTTCATAAACCATGATATAAACTTTAGCCATTTTATCTGCAGCCATTCCAGACGCTGAATTTATTTCAGCAACCCATAGTTTTCCTTTAGAATCTATCATAATATCGATACTCCAAAGTCCTAGCTTGATTTCTTCTCTAATTTCATTAGATATTTTCAAAACATCATCTAAAAACTTCAATTTACTCAAATCTTGATCAACGTATACAAATTCTGTACTTTCGCCAGGATCTTTGTCTCTCATTTCATTGTCAGTCTTTGAAATTCTTTCATTTACAAGACAAATCTTATCATTCATCATCAAAACTCTAAATTCTTGAACTAAATCTTTAGCTTCAGAGAAATTATCAAATTCTAATTTACTTTTTACAATATCTTCATACTTATCAAATATCTCGATACCAATTCCAGAATGTTCTCCATCAGGTTTACCAATAACTGGAAATTCTAAGTCCTTCGTGTCTTTTACAGTGTAAACAGATTTCGGTAACCACCAAGAACCATCAAATAGCTTGTAAAAATCAGACTTATTACCACTCATTTTCATCTGTGATGGAGTATTATACATTACGTCTTCTTTTACATCATATTTCTTCAAGAAATCAAAAGATTCTTGCTTATTTCCACCATAATATATGATAGGAAGTTCCGGGTTAACGTTTAAGTCATTTTCGTTGTCACCGACAGCATAAAACGCATTAAATAAGTTATCTAAGCAATTATTATTGATGTCTCCATAGATTCTCTTATTATTCTTACCAGTTAATCCTTCGATTTTCTCACCGGCTAATAAGAAATTAATCTTTTGAGTATATTCCTCAAATTTAGCCTCATTAATAGACCATTGTTCAAATAATTTTACCTTCTTCATATTGTTATCCTTTAGCAACTCTAGACTTCCAAGCAGCTAACCATTCTTCGATATCGAATTTATATGAACCTATTATATCTGCAACTCTGTCACTACTTTCGATATCATCTTTAGAATCTTCACCAGTCACATCTTTAAAGTTACTGTATATAAATTCAGCAATTTCTTCCTCTGATGCACCTCGACCAACCGCCTTTATAACTTTAGCAACTGTGTTAAATTTACCTTCATTAAGGAAATCTTCGAATAATTTTACTTTTTTCATGTTTGTTGTTTTATTTTATATTCTATATATTCAAATTAAGTTCTTATAGAGTATGCTTTTAAGAACAGGTATTACACACTCATCAATTGGTATTTTATTATCTAGATCACACCTGATGTGCTTAACTCCCATTTCCTGATCTTTAACGAAGCTAGAAAGTTTTTTAAGGTTATAATCTTCACTTGAAATAAATTCAATTCTGACGTTTCTCCAATTTGTTTTATATTGAATTGGAATAAAGATTTTATATTTTAATAATTCTCCGTCTAATTTAATGTATATAAATCCATGGTTTTTAATACTGTTCAGACCTATATTAGAAACTCTCAGTAAATCCGAAACGTCTCTCCATTTCTTTCTTAAATCTTTATGTAGGTTCTCAAATAAGCCAATAGCGATATCACACAAGTCGTACATTGATTCTACATCTACATTCGATTCTGGATAATCATATTTAATTTCCATAGAATCAATGTCTATTCCAGTTATTCGTATATCTTTACGTTCAATACCATCTCTTGCATATTTAATATCGTATAATTGATCTAAGCTTGCTTCAATGTCATTATATGCTGATAGGAATTGGAATTTAATTATGCACCCCTTAAGCCGTTTAACCTGAGCAAGTAAAGTATAATACTTAAACTCATAATCAAACGGCTTTTCAGTTAACCAATTATGTGGTAAATCGTTCATATACTATGTATCATATACGAACGAGTGTAAATTCTATTTAAGCTTCTTTTTGTGAATTATTTCTTCTGTCAACTCCTCAGATATCGGAGTGCTCGTCTTAAGTCCCCATTGTAATATAAACCAACTCGCTTCGTTTTCAGCGGCTTTTTTACTTAACCTTAATACATCACAGCATCGCTCAATAATATAGTTTTTGAATTCTGTTTCTCTATCTTGAGTTGTAGTGTATTTCATATACCACTGCGGATCCTCTTTAACATCTTCATATGTTAATTCAAAAGGCTTAAGCTGGTAATTGATAAATTCCTTAAATAGTTTTTGTTGTTCTTCCTCTTTTTTCATAATGATAGTAGTTCTTCAAATATTTCTAGATCACAGCATCGGGTATACTCATCGTACGTTAATGAAACTTCTCTGAAATGTTCGTTTTGTTTATTTAACATTCTTACTTTATCGAGAACTACAACGCCACTTATTGTAAGAGCATTATGGAGATTCTCTAGATCGCCCTTATGTATGTAAATTGTTATTCTCATATAGTTATATTAAGATTTCTCAATTTGTTTAATTAAATAGTTTGCTTAAAAAATGTAACTTTGTCTTGTTCCATTTTGAAAGTTCAGCTCCCCATGTTTTACTATCGCTTAAATCGTCAAACTGATTCCATAAATAGTTTCTTGCGAATAATATATCCCAATCATCTATTGTAAAATTCTTGATATTTGCTTTATTAGGTAATCTAAATTTGAATGACAATAGACTATGGTCTTCGTGATTTATGTATATAGTGAATAGATTAAATCCAGGACGGTCGCTTAACTGTAAACCGAATAGTTCAAATTCGTAATTCCATTTTCTAGTAGCCCATGATATTTTTTCTAACGTACTTTTCATATCTATCGTTCAAGTTGTTCAAGTTGTTTCTCTAATTCAGCAAGCTCTTCTTTTAATCCCTTAGAAACCCAGCCGTCATGTCTGTTTGACACTAACTCGCTTTTAATATAATAAATCCTTTCAGTTAACCAAAGCTCCATTATTTCCTTTTTTTAATTACGTCATCAATAATACCATAGCTCTTAGCTTCGTCTGCAGTCAACCAAAAATCTCTACTGGCATCCTTAGCAACTTGCTTCGCAGTCTTATTACAATATTCTCCTAATAATTCAAATAGAATATTATTTACCTTCTCCCACTCAATCATATCAATTGCAGCATCTTGGATATTTCCACTAAATCCACCAGAACTTTGGTGTAGCATTGTTTTGGAGTGTTTAAGCGATGATCGCTTTCCTTTAGTTCCAGCACCTAATAATACAGATCCCATTGAAGCAGCCATTCCCATGTTGACGGTTCTAATGTCAGACTTAATATAGTCCATAACGTCTACCATTGATAAACCAGATTTAACACTTCCACCTGGACTATCAATATGCATTGTAATATCCTCGTTTCCAGTCGTATCTAAGAACATCAATTGAGCTTGTGTAATTGCAGACATATTGTCATTCACAGGTCCAGCAACCCATAATAATCTATCCATCATAAGTCTATCAAAGACTGACATCATGGTAGCTCTCATTTCTCGCTCTTCTAAAATCATAGGAGAGATGGAACTTGAAGGACCTTTATATAACCCTGATTCCATTTGTTTTTCATAGTGGTGTAAATTCAATCCACTGATTCCAGCATGCCCAGTTGCATACTTCTTAAATTCGTTATAATCGTTCATTTAGTATTCTTTTAATTATTGTACATCGTTCAAATTCTTCCATGCTTTCGAAATATCCTAAGCATTTGTTTAATGATTGAGTATATCCATCATGATCTAATGTTGATGTGAACACGTTATCATGTTCGTCTATAAACCTACATAACACATCAGTGTCAGGTCCATCATAAACCGCAGAAACTACAAAATCCATCATGTGGATATAAAATCCGCGAAGATCAACTATCATATCATCAGGTGCTGGTCCATTTCCAGCATTAATTTCAAATTCCGGGGTTTTCATATGTTATGCTTCTATTGTTTCAGCTCGTTTAATTCCTAAAAATGGTGATAATAATCTAAGATAGAATAAGCTATCCTCATTACTTGGATCAAAATCTTCTAACATCTTAATAAAGGTCTTACCAGCTTTAGTTAGTTCCATACCGTCTTTATTAACAGTAAACATAGGTTCAGTAATATTCATCTCGTATTCTTCGTTATCTGAAACATCTTCCTTTATAATCCTATCAGCTAAATCAAAATGTCTTTCATAGAAATGTGAATTGTCAGCTGAATGATAATAAGTACCTAATTCCAAATCTGGATAAGTATCACTTAACCAAAGTTTAACGTGCTGATGCACGAACGCAAAGAACGGAGCATCAAATGTTAAACCATAAAATACATCGTTAGATCTCATTTGAACTTTCATGTGTAATTGATTATTTCTAATAAAGAAATTCAAGTACATTGTACACACAAAATCTTTATTTCCTTCAAATTGAAATTTAGGTTGATTAAGAAATGCAATTGCTTGTCTAGAATTCTTATCAGCTTTCAAAGAATCTACGACCCAATTTAACTGTTCTCCAAATAAAAGACTTCCATAATTAGAGTTTATTTCATTTGTTCCAGGATTAGTAATATGTTTCCAAAATCCTGAGTAATCTGAAATGTAATCTACATCGTTATCTTTTTTCAAATACCAAGCAAGTTCTCCAGCAAAATAACCGAAATTGAACTTCCTATTTCTGAAATTTGGAAAAGGTAATGTAGGATCTATTGGTAACGTAGTTAACAAAGATTCTTTAACCTTCAAACCTCTAGGATTTGCATCCATTCTAGTCTGGTCAATTTCTTTTACAATACTCTTAAAAGTATCAGTGAATGTATGTTTTCTCATTGTTATATGTTTAGTATTATATTAAGATTTCAAAGAAAGTTTATCATTTGACTTATTATGTACAATTTGATATGTAGCATCAGTATCTTTAACCATTTTCTTATTGATTATCGCATCTGCTAATATATCTTCAACATGAGATTGAATTGCTCTTTTCATAGGTCTTGCTCCGTAAGCTCTATCATAACCTTCTTTCATTAAGAATGTTTTAGCAGCTTTATTGATTTTGATTTTATAACCTTGTT
>Ga0308012_10000474_pt1 | contig 24230 bp, 16 predicted proteins | sample Neamet179_FD_203133 | JGI IMG/M metagenome (GOLD analysis project Ga0308012, IMG submission 203133) | Marine microbial communities from water near the shore, Antarctic Ocean - #179 | ecosystem: Environmental > Aquatic > Marine > Unclassified | place: Southern Ocean | collected 2014-07-25 | reverse complement strand
CTACAGCGGTTGCTAAATTTTTAGAAGTCGTTGCTTCCATTCGCCCTGAAATTGCAGTGACTTGTGTAACTAAACTTGGGATATCGTTTAATGGGATACCTTGAATAAGTAAGACACTGATTGCGGCTAATAGGTTATCAATATTAAAATCGCCCAGTAATGGGCTTATGATATCTACATCACCTAAATGAGTAGCTAAGGTAAAGGAAACACCTTGGCTATGACGATTGATATGCGTTGCGGTTACAAAGTTATTATTGTTTGTTATGTGATTTTCACGACCGTATAGCCAAAGCACTTGTTGGTTAGATTGTTGCTTATCCCAACTTGCTAACCATTTTTTTGCTTGTTCATCATCAAAATTAATAACGGCAACTTGGTTATTATCAGCAGTGAATATCTGTTGCTTTGCTTCAGCGTAACTTGTCATAGAACCATGATAATCAAGATGGTCTCTACTTAAATTTGTAAACAGTGCGATATCAAACAAGTCTGCGTGTACACGTTTTTGTGACAATGCATGAGAGGAAACTTCCATCGCTACATAGTTAAAGTTTTCATTATTAAAACGATTTAATAATTGATGTAACTCACACGCGCCTGGCGTCGTATTTTCTATTGGATGTAAGTTATCGATACTACCCGCACCATTAGTACCAATAACCGCACACGGTTTTTGATGATAACTTAACATTTGAGCTAATAGCTGACTGGTTGTAGTTTTACCGTTAGTACCCGTGATACCGACTATGGTCATGTCATCTTGCGGGGCTTGATAATAAGCTTTTGTTAAGGAAAAAAGATGTTGATTCAGTTGATAAAACTTAACGGTTACAACCGCACCACTTAATGATATTTCGCCATGTTCAGTTTTACTTTCACACTCGGCAATAATAAACTTAGCGCCTTGCTTAATTGCTTTTGTAATGTATTGACGTCCGTCTTGGTCGTGTCCAATAATCGCGCAGAAAATATCTCCTTCGACAATTTTTCGACTGTCGTTATGAAGTTCTCCACATACACCTTTCAAGTTCAATTTAAAAGAGTCAGGGAAATTTATACCGAATGGAGACAAACTCGCGATGATATTTTGTATTGCAGGTTTAAGCATGATGCTCTCCTGCTACTATTTTTTTCTCTGGCGACACACGCTCAATAGTCTTACTTACTGTTTTTGATTTTTGTGCATCTGGCGCTATATTAAGTACGCGTAAAGCACCTTTCATCACCCTTGAAAACACTGGTGCTGCAACTTCACCGCCATGATAAAGATCACCACTGGGCTCATTAATCACAACAACGACGACTAATTCTGGATTAGAAATTGGCGCTATACCTGCGAATAAAGCAACATAATCATTACCATAACCGCCAGCAACCGCTTTAATTGAAGTACCTGTTTTACCACCGACACGATAGCCGTCAACTTTGGCTTTAGGCACGTGTTCATCCACAACTGCCTCAAGCATATGAGTGACCGCAAGACTGTTCTCAGTAGAGAAAATTTTCACTTCATCTTCTGGTGATATTACATCATCGGTTTTAACAATAGATAATCTACGCTTTATACCGCCATTGCCAAGCGCCATATAAAAACGCGTTAATTGCGCAGGTGTAATCGCGAGACCTGCACCCCATGAAAGTGTTGCTAATTCAAATTGAGACCAACGATTTCTGTCGTGCATCATGCCAGCGCTTTCGCCGACTAAATTTGTACCCGTATCATCGGAAAATCCAGCATCAAAAAACTTAGTTAATAAATAGTCTTTCGGTACTGAAAGCGCCAACTTAGTGGTCCCCATGTTTGATGAGGTAACCAGTATTTCTTCAATCGATAATTTACCACGATTGATAGGATCACTTACTCTACGTCCGCCTAAACGCATCCATCCTGGACTGGTATTTATAACAGTATTAGCCTTAGCTGAACCAAACTCTAACGCAGTTAATGCCGTAAGGGGTTTCATGGTAGAGCCAGGTTCATAAATGTCAGTAATTGCACGATTTCTGAAACGATGAATTGCCGTATTACGACGATTATTTGGATTATACGATGGACTATTAGTCATGGCTAATATCTCGCCGGTATGAATATTAGCCACCACTACCGAGCCTGACGTTGCTTTAAACGCTTGAACCGCACCTTTTAATTCTTTATATGCAATGGCTTGAATACGCTGATCAATACTCAGCATAATATCTTGTGCTTGCTCAGCTTCTTTCACAGAAATTATTTCAATTTTTCGACCTTTAGCGTCTTTTCTAAAGCGCTTAGCACCACCAGTACCTGTAAGTAATTCATCGTACATGCGCTCGATACCTTCAATGCCTTTATCGTCAACATTGGTGAAACCAATAAGGTGGGCACTTATTTCACCGGTAGGGTAATAGCGTTTCGATTCTTTACGTAAGTGAATGCCTGGGATCTTTAATTCTTTGATGTAATTTGCCATGGCTGGCGAAATTTTACGTTCAAGATAAATGAATCGTTTTCGAGGGCTTTTAACAACGCGAGCTTTTAATTTATTGATATCTTGATTTAGAACGTCAGCTAACGCTTGCCAATGTTTGGTCATAGCTAACGCGTTATTGTCCATGATGATTTTAGGATCAGCCCACACCGTTTGAACTGGTACACTAATCGCGAGTTCTGCACCATTTCGATCAACAATTGAACCGCGCTGAACGCTATTTGAAGCAACACGTAAGGAGCGTAAATCACCTTGTTTCTTCAACATTTCGGGTTCAATCACTTGAATGTAAGCCGTTCGAGCCATCAAGCCGACATAAATAAGGGCAACAACAGCCAACACTAAATAATAACGCCAAGGGGCGGTATTTAGTGGGTTATTTTTTTTGGCTGCTTTTTTATTCACACCGTTCTCTTTGCTGTTGTAATTTTTTGTTGCTAATGATTGTTATTTATTAGTGTTCTTATTTTTAGCGTAAGAGCATCTCTTACTCTAAGGTAACAATCACTTCTGTATTGCCATTCGGTCGTTTCATATTCAATAGGTGTTTTGCTTTACTCTCAATGGCGCTATGCTCTGCTAAACTGTTTTGCTCTAATAATAAATTGCGCCATTCAATATTTAATTCATCTTTTTTAGCGCGTAACACCTCTAGCTCACTGGTTGTTTGTCGATTAAGGTGGCTATAGTAAACAACAGCAAACGAGGACAGCACCACAAAAATCAACAAAAGATAAGTAACGATATAACGGGCAAGATCCTGCCAAATATCAAAAACTAAGGCACGCGCAGCCATTGTTAATCAGTATTTCTTACTAAACGCTCAGCAATACGTAATACCGAACTACGAGAACGAACATTCTCCTCAACTTCAGTTTTACTTGGCTTTAATCGACGGCCAACTAAAGCAAACTTTTTGCCTTTATTTAATTCTTCTTCACTAATAGGTAATCCACGTGGTACTTTTTTCCCTTGTGAATGTTTTTTCATAAACTGTTTAACTAGGCGATCCTCAAGTGAATGAAAGCTAATAACAACAAGGCGTCCGCCTTCTGCTAAGACATCAAGTGAAGCGGCAAGAACTTTTTCAATTTGCTCTAATTCGCTATTGATATAGATACGAATAGCCTGAAAGCTTCGTGTTGCTGGATGTTTTTTAATTTCTCGTTGAGGTGCTGTGGTTTTTATAAGTTTGGCTAATTGGCTTGTTCTAGTTAGTGGCGATTCTTCTCGTGTATCTACAATTGCATTGGCTATTCGCCAAGCATGCTTCTCTTCACCAAAGGTACGTAATACCCATGTGATGTCTTCAACATCTGCCACAGCTAACCATTCTGCGGCTGTTTGCCCTTTACTCGTATCCATACGCATATCAAGTGGGCCATCTTTCATAAAACTAAAGCCACGTTCAGCTTCATCTAACTGGGGAGAAGAAACACCTAAATCGAGTAAAATCCCATCAACTTTGCCGGTTAAACCATGCTTTTCAGCAATTTCTGCTAAAGAAGCGAAGCCTTCGTGCTCAATCAAAAAGCGTGAATCACCTTTAAATTTTTCGGCCGCAACAATTGCGGTAGGATCCCGATCAATAGCAATTAATCGTCCATCTTCAGATAACTTCGAAAGGATTAATGATGAATGTCCGCCTCGACCAAACGTACAATCGATAAAGCAACCACCTTCAGTTATGGCTAAGCCGTCAACAGCTTCATTGAGCAGTACTGAGATATGAGAGTTGTCTATTTCCATGTTATTATTTTTATAACCTTTATTGACGAATATATTCGCGAAAGTGTTAACTATTTATGCAAAGTGACTTAAGTAAAAACTAAAGAGATAAGTCGAGTAGGCGTTCTGTTAATTCAATTTCACCTGATTGAATTTTGCTAATTCCTTCCTGCATTTGGTCTTGCCATGCAGTGTCATGCCAAATTTCGAATTTATTTAATTGCCCAACTAACATAATGTTTTTTTCAAGGTTGGCATGCTCTCTCAACGGACCATTAATCAATAGCCGCCCGTTTTTATCCATTTCACAATCACTGGCATTACCCAGAATTATTTGTTTGAATACACGCTCTTGTGGGTTAGTGCTAGACAAACGCGCTAAGGATAATTCTATTTCTTCCCATTCAGCTAGAGGGTAAAGTAATAAACAGGCTTGTTGAATATCAACGGTACAAACCATTTTCCCTTGGCAATCACGCAATAGTTCTTCACGATACTTGGTTGGTATCGTGATCCTATTTTTGCTGTCTAGCGTAATTGCGTTGGAGCCTCTGAACATATCTTTATTACTTCACTCTTTTGAATATTATGTTGAACATTAATTAAACATAATTTCGAACGATAAATAATCTATTATTGGTAATGTGAACTTAAGATCCACATTTCCCCACTTTTTTCCACATTGCTACAGTTTAGTGAAAAAAGCAATAGACTGTCAAGTAAGTAAATTGAAAAAAAAGGCACTAGGTACTGGCTATAAAACCAGTAAAATTAAGGCTTGTGAGGAAGTGGATGAAATCGTGGACTTTTGTGGGAGACAATCCCAAAAAGAGGGTCAAAAATATATTTGTTGGTGTGTATTTGTAGAATATTATCAACAGTTGAGATGGAAGTGGTGAGCTAGGGTTCAATTTTCCCAGAAAGAAAAAACGAAACCTAACATTAAGTGACTATTTATTACCTTAAAGAACTAAAATAAATCGTCGTTGATGGCAAATAAAGTATGGCTGCCTGACTTGATTGTCGCTAACAACGATAGGCGCCTAGGTAACAGACGAGCAAAATAATATCGAGCGGTATGTAATTTACTCTGATAAAAGTCTTCCCCGTACTCCCCTTGAACGCCACCGTTTTTTTCAAGTTCATCGAGTTGCTCTAATGAAACTTGCGCCATTTTAGCCCAAATGAACGCCATCGCGGTATAACCAAAAACATGCAGATAGTCATTTGCAGCCGCACCAATTTCATTTAAGTCCTCAAGTGATTTAGTGAGTAGTAACTCAGATATATCGTCTAAGTCCGTTAATGCACATTGTAAAGGAGTGGTAAACTCGCCCATGGCTTTATCTAGGGCAGTATCTGTTTGTTGCGTTTTTATATAAGTAGTTACCTCGTCAATAAACACTTTGATCATCGTGCCTTTTGATCCCACAACTTTACGCATCAATAAATCCATGGCTTGGATACCATTGGTACCTTCATATATTTGCGCTATACGAGCATCACGAACGAGCTGCTCTTGCCCCCACTCTCGAATATAACCATGACCACCTAAAACTTGCTGTCCTGCTACCGTACTTTCAAAACCTAAATCGGTGAAAAATGCTTTTGCCAGGGGTGTCATTAAGGTTGATAAGGTATCACCCTTTTTCTGTAACTCTCCAGTACCATAAGTTGCATAATCTAACTGCTGAGCGATATAGCAGCTTAATGCGCGAGAACCTTCGTTAAAGGCTTTCATTGAGAGCAGCATACGGCGAACATCACCATGAACCATAATTGAATCAGGACTTGATGATTTATTTTCAGATGGATTGAGCGATTTTCCCTGACGCCTGTCTTTGGCATATTCAAGGGCATTTTGATAAGACCGTTCACCTGCAGACATACCTTGAATACCAACGCCAATACGTTCAAAATTCATCATAGTGAACATGCAAGCGAGACCTTTATTCAATTCACCTACAAGAAAGCCTTGCGCACCATCAAAATTCATAACACAGGTCGCCGAGGCATGAATACCCATTTTGTGCTCAATAGAACCACAACTGACATTATTCTTTTTACCTAAAGTATCACCAGTCTCAATATTAAACTTGGGTACTAAAAATAATGAAATTCCTCTTGGTCCTTCAGGTGCATCGGGTAATTTAGCTAAGACTAAGTGAACAATGTTTTCGGTAAGATCATGCTCACCACCGGTAATAAATATTTTGCTGCCACTAATTTCATAGCTACCATCAGATTGAGGTAATGCTTTAGTTTTGATAATACCTAGGTCTGATCCTGCATGCGCTTCAGTAAGACACATAGATGCCGTCCACTCTCCGCTATACAGTTTAGTTAAATAACGTTGTTTTAATTCTTCACTACCATGTTTTGCTAATGACAAAGCAGCGCCAGCAGTCAGAATTGGATATAAAGCGAATGATATATCTGCGCTACAGAGCATCTCTTCAACGAAGGCACTGACTATTTTTGGCATTCCCATACCGCCATAATTTACATCTCCGCCGAGTGCGCACCATCCGCCCTCCGCAAAAGTATTAAATGCTTCTTTATAACCAGGCGCGGTTTTTACTTGACCACCAACACCTTCATTATTAAGAGTAAAACTAACCCCTATTTCATCGCCTTGGCGCGCTATTGGAGCTATCTCTTGCTCTGCAATTTTTGCGCACTCTTGTAATATAGCTATCGCCGTTTCTTGATCAACCTGTTCACTGAGTTGTGGCAATTTTTGCCACATTTTATCAGCATTAAAAACCTGATATAGCAAAAAATTCATATCTGCTAGAGGCGCTTTATATTCAGCCATGACGACTTCCTTTTAATTAGGGTTAAAGTAGGGCTCTATTTGGACTATACATTTGGGCTACTTGAATTAGCTCGTGGCAAAAAACACAATTAAAACACTTGTTTGAATATAATATAAATAAGAACAATGTAAAGGTATAATCCACAAAAGTACTGTTTTGTTTACTTACTATGCTATTTCAGAGTCCATGATAATTATCGTGGTAGGTCATTAAAAATCGTTTATTGTTACCTTTAAGGGGTAAGTTAATGTGTTATTTAGGGTTTATCGTTCTATTATTCATAATGACAATTATGTTTAACGACTTAATTAAAAAACCTTCACGAACAAGTAACAATAGCTAGTAAACAATAAAGAGTAAAACAACGTGACTTTTGATTTATCTTATTCATTCCTTAAACCTTACTTTAGCTTGATAACAACAGTTATCCTGTTACTTTTATTTGTTACTGAAGGGCAAGCGGAGCAATTAAGTTTTAGTAAAAAGAAAATAGAACAAGGCTATGGTTTTCAATATCAATGGCTAGATTACACGTCCTCTGAACAAGCATTGAGTTTTACTTTAAATAATAAAGGCTTGTTTGATCGTTTTAGGCATTTTAAAAACTATCAAAATAGTTATGCACAAAAAACAATCCTGAGGCGCATTAAAAAAGAGATGCGCAAGAAACCTATCCCTGGCGTGCAAATATTCTATCGACAAGAGTTGGGAAAGTTTTACATTGAAGCCCGGGGCTTAGATAAAGGTAAAGTAGCTAAGGCTTATCAAGAAATAGCGATTATTGAAAAGAATATTAAACAAGAATACCTAAAAGAATCTTACTATCAACCTTTTACCGATCATGAACAAAACAATGGAATTAAGGTAGATCATGTCAGTATTGCTAATGATTCAGTAGCTGATTTAAAGCCTTTAAAACCCTTAATATTAGACCATGTATCTATTCAAAATATTCGTAAAGCAACCAATTATGTATTAGGTTTTGTGCAAAGTATTCCCTATAGCACACTAGAGTCTAGACTCACGTCTTCCGGTGCAGGTTTTAATCCCCCACTGCAATTATTATGGGAGAACCAAGGTGATTGTGATAGCAAAATGACCTTAACAGCAGCTTTACTAAGAGCATTGATGCCGCGTATTAAGATGGCTTTAATATTTATTGATGGTCATGCCTTTATTGGTATAAATATCCCCGCGGAAGCGGGTGAAGTAACTATTGAGCATAATAATGTCAGCTATCTATTAGGTGAGCCCACAGGGCCTGCATTGCTGCCTTTGGGTACACTAGCTCCAGAGTCGGAGTTAGCAATTGACCAAGGTCACTATATTGCTCAAGAGTTTCATGAGGTTATTACGGAGCCACAACCAGAAATAACATCAGGAAAAACACCTGAAAATTTAGTAAAAGAGAAGTAAGGGGGGCGTCTAGACGCAATAAGTCTGTTAATATTATCTGGTGAACAACACCTAACTAAAAAGATCTGACTATTGAATTAATAGCGTACCATTAGAGTATTTTAGCCCTCGAAAATAGGACTAAAACTTAAGACGATAGTATCAGTCAATATCTGCGACATGAGCTAAAAAGGTTAAACTTGGCGCAAAAAAAGCACTGCCTGTTTCTGCCTGTGTATATTTAAGTAAATGATCAGAGTTACCATGAGCATCGCCGTGAATCATGCTTTTAAGCATAATCTCAAAAGGCTTAGGTGATTCACAATACGATACAAAGAATAAACCTTTACGTTTCATATCACCATAAGGCATGCTTTGCCTTACGATTTCAATACTCTTTCCTTGATCATCTTTGATATTAGTACGCTTAGTATGGGCCGTTAACGCTTTATCAGCACTGTTAAATTCGACATTATCTAGCTTTGTTCGACCATAAACTTCTTCTTGCTCATGTTCTGCAAGAGATCCCCAAAGTGTTAAATTATGTTGGTAGCGTTGAGTATGTAAATAGCTACCTGCGGCGAAGTTGATATCATCTTGGTCTTTGACCAGAGCTACTTCTCGTCTATGTAAGCCTTGAGGGTTTTCAGTGCCGTCAACAAAGCCAGTTAAATCTCTGCCGTCTAAAAATCTAAACGCCTGTACCTGCTCGATTAATTCGACACTATCACCGAGTAACTGACAGACTTTGGTGCTGACTATATGATTAACATCCGCCCTGTCACTGCGTATTTCAATATAAATATCGTAGGTATTTGTCGGTGCAACTCGATCATCGCTATGCATGGTAGGAAATGGCATTAACAACGCAGGACGCGCCTTAGGATAAAACTCGTCCCAATAAGCTTCGCCAATAGCGACAACTCCAATGAGATTAGCTTCTGAATATTGTTCGGAATAGTTTTCAAATAACTGAGGTAAACGAGATATCGCCGCACGAATAAAGGCGTTCTTATCATCAAGAGCATTAAATAATAAGTAATTACCGTGCAAGTTTGGTTCTGCGCAAATACCAAATTGTTCTCTAGCCATTTTCCGTTCCTGTTAACATATTTACTGTTACAAACTTATATTGACGTTATTGTACACAATAACTGTTGTCTTACCATGATGGAATACCAAATGAAATCATGAATAAGTTAATTCAGCGAGAATTAAATGACTCTCCATAACCCTTTGTCGTCTATGCACATTAGTTCTTTGAGGGTTTCTTTATCGCTACCAAAGTAATTATCAAAAGTTAAATCCACACAGTTTTCTTTTTTACGTTTAATCTTTTCTCCCTTAATAATAGAACCTCTATTACCACTATTCACATTTTTCCAATCCGAGTGAGTTTGATTGTTATCATTAAGTAAAGCGATGGATTTTGCTTGTAACAACGCAACATCTTCGGTTGTTAAGTTTTTCGCAGAGCGAGAATCGGCTTTAACAATCCCCGTTAAACCCACCACCATTTCAAAGGGTAGCTTAATTACGCCTTTAAAAAACCCAGAAACTATACCGCTACTCGCTTCTGAACCAATCGTTTTAGCATCAACAACCGTATTTTCAATGCGTGAAAGATACTCTGGAATATACTCTCTAGATAAACCTATTTCTTCAAGATATCTAGCAGAGTGTGGTCTCCAAAGCGCAACTTCAGCCGTAGTGCTATTGGTAGTTTTAACAACGTCATCAACACGCTTAAGTATTTCTGGCATAGCTGTTTGTAGTTTTTCGACTTGTTGTTCAATCTTGGTTAGTTGAGCTAATAATTCGGGTAACTGACTCGAGTAGTTCTCACTTTCAGTTATCACCTGCTGCACAATTGGCAGGGTTGCCTCTACTTGCGACAAAATAGCAGGTGTTTGTTGTGAAACTAACATTCGTATTTTTCCAATTTCAGCCCTAACAAGCGTGACTTCATTGATAATTTTATCAACCTTCGGACTCACCGAGTCAACTGTGTCTGTTGTTTTATCAATAACATTGAGAATAGCAGGTACATGCAGCGTAAATTTGTATAAAGAAAAGGCCAAATATGCAATGGCTAAAGCAAGTAATGCCTGCGAATAAGAAAACTGTTTCACTTTTCTAATACCATCAATGCTCTACTACGTTAATTTCATCAATTAAACAATGAGTGAACTCACTAATAATTTTATGATTGGGGTTATCTGTCAATAATTCATTTTTAATTAACTGCTCTAATTCTTTTGCTGCTTGATTAAGTTCAGGAAAACCAAACATTTGTGACGCGCCAGCTAGTTTATGTGCCAAGTTGGACAGTTTTTTTATATCTCCCTTATCGCTGACAAGAATAATATCTCGCTTATCATTATTAAGATTTTTTTTGAATTCTGTAATTAAATCACTCAAGTCTATTTGAGATAAGCTTTGCTCTGCTTTTAGGGCGATATTACTTGCCATTATTCCTGCCTCACCTACATTAGTTAAAGGATCTACAAATGAGGTTATTTCTTTATTATCATTGCCATGTTTAACATTGTTAGAGTGATAATTAATGCTGGTAATAGTATTGATATTGGTACTTAAATGCTTAGCGATTGCGGCAATAAAATTCTTTCTCTCAATGGGTTTTTTCAAATGTCCTGTAAACCCTAGATCTAAATATTTCCTGACTTCATGGGACATAGCATTCGCCGTCAAAGCATAAATAGGTTCGTTATAACCTAAAGCACGTAAAGCTTTAAAAGCTTCAACGCCATCCATTTCTGGCATTTGAATGTCTAATAATACTAAGTTAGGTTGATGCTCAACGCACAGTTGTACCGCTTCTTTACCATTTTTGGCAACAATGACGTCTAAACCTAAACGAGTCAATAAACGAGCAATCAATCGTCTATTATCATCGTGGTCTTCCGCTAATAGAATTTTACCCTTGAAAAACTTTTCATTCACTTCATGTCGCGGAGGTACAATAACAGGAAAAACATTGTCATCATCATTATGTTGACAAGGCAATGTTAAAGAAAATACGCTGCCTTCTCCTAATGTACTCGTTACTACGATATTACCTGACATCAATTTTGCCAGCTGTTTTGATAACGATAGTCCAAGCCCAGAACCGCCAAAACGTCTGCTGATACTATTATCTGCTTGAGTAAACATTTCAAAGACTTGCGATAAATGTTTTTCACTTAAACCAATTCCTGTATCGGTTACGGTAAAATTCAGTTGGCCATTTTTCCACTTAATATTGAGTGTTACCTTACCTTTTTCAGTGAACTTTATCGCGTTAGCACATAGGTTAAGTAAAATTTGTTTTAAACGTAAACTGTCTACTTGGATAATAAAAGGTAAAGATAGTTGATGCTCAATAGTAAAACTTAGTTGCTTCTGCAGAGCTTGGGTTTTAAATGTTTGAGACAAGTCTTGAATCAAATCACCTAAATCTAGTGGCTGACTTTCTAATTCGAATTTATTGGCCTCAATTCGGCTTAAGTCTAAAATATCGTTGATTAATTCAAGTAAATGTAAACTGTTGCCATGAATGACTTCAATATCTTCTTTTACTATATTTTTATCAATCTCGTCATGAATAATCGCTTCTGAATGACCAACAATAGCGGTAAGCGGGGTACGAATTTCATGACTCATATTTGCCAGAAATTTACTTTTAACTTGGTCAGCTTTTTCTAATTCTATGGTCAAATCTTCCAGTTCACGCGTACGCTGTTTAACGCGTAATTCTAACTCTTGTGTTAGTCTTTTTTCTAAATGACGACGATAGATATAAAATACCACGCCAAGAATAAGTACTAATATTAAAATAATAATATTACGTTGCTGGTCTACTTTTGCCGATTCTAGGATCTCCAGTTTTCTTCGTTGTTCTAAATCTATTATTTTCTGGTTTAACTGTTCCGATTCAAATTCAGCCAATTTATCATTCAACGTATTATTAGCTCTGAGTTGGTAGCTTTTTTCATACTGTTGCTGCTTAGTAAGAGCTTTAACAAACTGTTTTCTTCCTGCGCTGATCAAGGCAGAAATAGCTAAATTTTCAGTCAGTAATGTCTGATAATCTATTTTTTTACCTACCGCAATTGATTGTTTAATGTATTGTTCTGCTTGATCTAAGTCACCTGAATAAAAAGATGCTTTAGCTAAACTTTGTAAGCTACCCGCATAGGCTTTTTGATGACCAACCTCTTTACTAATAATTAATGCTTTTTTTCCATAAAACATTGCCTGTTCGACATCAAAAACATCGTTATATAGCTCTGACATATTATGGAGTTGTGAGGCAATATCGTGTTTGTAACCGTGTTGTTTAAAATATTCTAAAGCGGCAATTATATTTATTCGAGCCAATTCAAACTTACCTGAATGTTTATATGCAATACCTAAATCAGCTTTGGCGGTAGCAACACCATGCTCGTTTTTTAATTGCCGACGCTTATCAATTACCACCTTCAATATATCAATAGCACTATCAAAACGCCTTAAACTAATATACAACGCTGCAATATTATATCTAACATCAATTTTATCTGTTTCATCACCAAAGCGTGCATATAAAGGTTCGGCAAGTTGATAATTTATTAAGGCTAAACTGGACTGACCTAATGAGGTATACACTAACGCTATATTATTTAATAAATTAGCGCGTTCAATTGAATAACTATCAATGCTATGCATTTGATTAGTATCGTAATAATAAAGTGCTCGTTGATAAGATTTTAGTGATTGCTGTAATTCGCCCTGATAATAATAAATTATGCCTATCATCTTATTGGCTTTGGCGATTAAGCGGTATAAATTAGCTTGTTTAGCAATATCTTTCGATTGAATAATAACTTCAAGGGCATTGTTATACTGATGAATGGAAAATAAAGTTTTTCCTTTTAGCAGCAGTATTTCTGCTTTGTCCGTAGCACTTAAACTGTCAAATTTAAGTAGTTCCGATAAATCTGCAAGTACTAGTGTTTTATCTTTTTGTTTATTTATAACGTCAAGTTGAACCTGCAACTGGCTACCTAGTGCCCACGCGTTATTACCTCCCACACATACCCAAAGAGTTAATATAAAAAGTAGTACTATTGTTTGTTTCAGGCGTTCCATCATGTCGTTATTTATAACTCAGCTTTCGCTTTTAGATTACAGCATAAAATTTACAGTATTAAGTGTAATTATTTATAGCATTAATTACACTTAAAAAATATAAAGAACAAATAAACAACGATATAACCTTCCTTCCGTAATGCGTAAAAAAAGGCAATGTTAAATAACATTGCCTTTCATCAAAACCTTCACATATTCTAGGACGAAAAAATGACTACCTTCAATAATTAACTTGAAATTGAGCTTGAAGGAAGTTCTTTAGTCACAATCCTATTCTGCTCATTCTGTATATGTTTCTTACGAGAAAGTACCCTTTTAATATCTTCAATAATCATATACAAACTTGGAATTAATACTAAAGTAACGATAGTAGCAAATAAGACACCAAAGGACAGCGACACCGCCATTGGAATAACGATCAAGGCTTGCATACTCGTTTCAAAAAATACAATAGGGACTAGGCCAACAAAAGTAGTGATAGACGTTAACATAATAGCGCGAAAACGTTTTGTACCGGCATGAACTACCGCATTTTTAATAGACTCACCACGTTTCCTAGCGCTATTAACATAATCCACCATCACCAATGAATCATTTACTACCACTCCTGCAGCGGCGAGAATTCCAAATACTGAGAACATGTTTAAATCCATACCTAAGATTATATGTCCCAGTACTGAGCCAATAATGCCAAACGGAATAACGATCATAATCATCACCGCTTGTGAGTAAGACTTTAAGGGGATCGCAAGTAATGAAAAAATCACCATTAATGAAATCATAAAATCGCGAAGTTTATTGTCGGCACTTTCCATTTCTTCTTGAATACGTCCAGCGACTTCACTTTTCACTAAAGGGTATTTACGTAATAGCTCTGGTACAAAATTATCACGAATATCTTTAGTTATTTCAAAAGGCTCCACTTGTTCGGCATCGACACTTGCCCAAACATTAATGGTGCGGTTACCATTTTCACGTCGAATACTAGTAACACCATCAGTCAGAATAATTTCAGCCAATTCAGATAAAGGTAATTCTGCGCCATTAGGTGCTTTGATCATCACATCATCAACATGACCAACTGAACTTCGTTCTGCAAGGGGGTAACGCACCATCACCTTAATTTCTTCACTGTCACGAAGAATACGCTGCGCTTCCAATCCGTAAAAGCTATAACCGACTTGTGAGGCGATATCAGCTAACGTTAAGCCCATAGAGTAAGCTAACGGTTTTAACTCAAACTGCACTTCTTTAGCACTTGTTTGACGAGAATCATTAACATCTCCAACACCTTTCAACGTATTAAGTTTGGCTTTTAATTCTTTTGCTGCCTCGAGCAGTTGCATATCATTCTGGCTTTCTAATCTAAACGCTATATCACCATCATCACGACCCCCCCCAAATAAATTATCACTAATGGTTAACGACTTAACTCCGGGGTAATCAGGAATAGCATTTCGCCATTTATCAGCCAAAGCAAAAGTATCCATAACACGTAACTCTGGGTCTACCAGTTTAACCATTATTTGTCCCTGAGTGCGGCTTCGTAAATCAACCTGCATATCAGAGATCATAGATTGTCCTTGATCAGCTTCAATATTTTTGTCGATACGATTAATAACGCCTTGAATATTTAGTAACGTACTTAAGGTCGCTTTTTCAGAAGCATCAACATGCATTTCAACAGTTATACGCGGAAAATCATGAGGTATTTTGGGTTGTCCAACATAACGCACTAAACCGCCACCAAACAATCCTGCACTAATGAGCATAATACTGATAAAAAACATTAACACCGCATAACGGTAATTAAGAAATACAGCCAAACTTGGACGATAAGTATTTTCAATAAAATGCTGTAATGATTTATCAACCCATGCGCGTGCTCTGTCTAAAGGGTTTCTAGGGTTAAACGCTTTAATTTTCATCTTAACCAAATGTGCTGGCAGAATGAGTTTTGATTCAATTAAAGAGAAAATCAAACAGAAGATAACGACAAAACCAATGGATTTACCAAAGGCTGATTCAGGACCATCACCCAATACAAAAGGAATAAATACCGCTATTGTAGTAAGTACACCAAAAGTGGCTGGCATGGCAACACGCTTAACACCGCGGATAACATTTTCTGTTGTGTGGCCATATTGTTCTATTTCTTCATGGGCGCTCTCGCCCATAACGATGGCATCATCAACGACAATACCGAGAACTAAAATAAAGGCAAATAAACTAGTGATGTTAATAGTGACATTAACGAACTCCATAGGCATAACCAGTAAAGTACCTAAAAAACATACCGGTAACCCCATCATTACCCAAAAAGCTAAACGTACACGTAAAAACAATGCCAGCATAAAAAAAACTAACACCGCGCCACTTTTCATGTTGTCCATCATCATGGTTAAGCGACCTTCTAGGTAATAGGTCATATCAACCCATGTTTCTAGTTTTACGCCTTGTGGTAATACTTCAGATTTATCTGCTACGTACTTATTCACCACTTCCGATATATCGGTAATACTTTGATTGTTTGCCGCACCAACGAAAATAGTTATAGAGTTTTTGCCATTAAATTTTGAGTATTGTAAGCCTTCTTCAAAGCCATCAATAACCGTTGCTAATTCACCTAATAAGACTTTGGTGCCGTCCTCAAGTGTTATAACAGGAATTTGTTCAAATTCATGACCACGATAGGCCTGGTTTTCCACTCGTAAGTTAATATAACCATTTTCCGCTCGAATTTGTCCTGCAGACATGTTTCGAGAATGTCCACGTACTGCATTGGCAACGTCGCTAAAGTTTAAATTATATTCACGTAATTTGTCTTTGCTGACTTCTATGGATATTTCATAACTTAAACCACTAAACAAGTCAGAAATATTTACTAAAGGTAATTGCTGAATTTCATCATGAATTTTGCGACCAAGCTCTTTCAATTCACTATTAGTTAAATCACCATATAAACTGATATACATCACTTCTTGACGAAATTTTTCTCGTTCAACTTTAATGCGTTCCATACCATCAGGGAAACTTGAAATAGAATCTATCGCTGATTTAACCTCTTCGAGAACAATTTGCGGGTCATAATCTAAGTCAACTTCAAACCAACCAGAAGAGTAGTTCCGATTAGAGTAAGTAATTACTCGCTTCAGCCCTTGCACAGTTTCTAGTGCCTCTTCAATTTTAATGGTGATGCCTTCTTCTACCTCCTGCGGTGCTGCTCCAGGGTATGGCGCGGCAAATGAAATCCAGTTAATTTGTACTTGCGGGAACATTTGTTTATTAATAGTATTTATGGTTAAGAAACCAGCGACTAAAATAAATATCATCAAAAGGTTAGCCGCAACACTATTACGTGCAAACCAAGCAATTAGACCTTTGTGTGTATCGCTGTCGTCATTGGCTATTTGGTTATGAGACCCTGACTCATCAGCAGTATTGTTATGAGAACTCATAATTACTCTCCTGACTCTTTGTTATTCGCTATTTCTGTGGAGGTTTGATCTTCAGCAACATCTTTTTCTTCTAACTTTATTTCATCAGAAGCTAATGCCAACTTCATGCCTTCAATGGGATAATCAAGCGCTGAAGAAATCATACGATCGCCATCAGTAAGTCCATTGGATACAATAACTTGATTACCTTGCTGACGAACAATCTCAATAGCAACGTAATGTAGTGTAGATTCACTATCTAAAATAGCGACTTTACCATTTACCACTAAATATCTCGGAACAATACTCGCTTGGGAAATTTCAACGCCTAAAACTTCAGCATTAACATAACTGCCAAAACGCAATGGTGATATAGAGTTTTTAACGGTTTTCAGCTTGTAAGGGTCATTAATTTCCGCGACTAAATAACTCATACGGCTTTCGTTATCAATAACACCTTCACTACGCGTGATTTTTGCTTGCCATTGCGTTGATTTTCCTGCGAAAAACCCCTTTAAGTTCACGCTGGAATTTACACCTTGGTTTATCAAAAACTGTAATTGATTATCAGCAACAGGTAAGCGAACTTGAGCAATTGCTGTACCTAGGACATGGCCAATTTTACTACCAACACCAACAAAAGACCCTAAACCTATATCTCTGCTATCAATCATGGCATTGTAAGGCGCTCTGATTTCGGTACGTTCTAGATTGCGTTCTGCTCGTAATACCGAAGCTTGTGCAGATTTAACCCTAGCCAGTTCTTGTGCTAATTGTGGCTTACGTAAACTCAACTCTGTTGGCGAAGTATTTGTTATTTTTTTCCACTCACGTTCCGCTACTTTACCTTGAGCAAGTTCTTTTTCCAAAGCCGCACGTGCTGTAGCCATTGTCGCTTGTGCATCGATTAATGCTGCTTGGTAGTCACTTGGGTCAATCCTCGCTAATAACTGTCCTTTTTTAACAAAGCTACCGCGGAGGAATGTATCGCTCAATTGAACGATTTCACCTGTGACTTGGGCAATCAGTTGAGTTTCATATTTAGGTTTAACAATACCGTAAGAGCTCACATCTAAAGTCATTGAACCTACTGATATATCGCTTACAGTGACAATAGGTGTATTATCTACTTCTTCCTTTTCCTCTGGTGGTTTTTTCAAACTAGAAAATATCGCCATTCCTGCAACACCTATGGCTAAGATAACGAGAGGTATAATAATTTGTTTTTTAGTGCTCACTTTTAATCCCTTATATTCAAAATTTTATTTTTGTTGCTCGACCACGTCGCGGTTCGAAAATTTGTATTTATTTTAATATCGATAGAATAACCATTTATTAGTTATAAACGGTAATAAAGATGTAAGTCGCTATTACAAAATTCGCGCCATGTTTAATATAGGTTTAGCGACTATAGTAACAAAAAACAATAACCACCATTTATCAGTAACTTACAGTAAAACAATCGGCAACTTAGTTTTAAAAAATTTTATTTGGTTCAATAAAATATTAATTATGACTTCTCTGAATCAATATAAAAACAGCATAATGGCTATTTTAACCACTTTATTTGTCATTTAGCATTAACGTTGTCAAATTAACCATTTTATTATGTATTATCAGCACTATTGAAATCGTTGGGTATACGCAATTGAATACGTTATAATAGTGGAAAATTCCTTATGGCATTCTCATGACTGACTCACAAACAACTACACCAGCACAATTAGGTAAATTCAATCACCTTAAAGTAATTGCCCTTATGGACAATGGAGCATACGTAGACGCAGGTGAATTAGGTGAAATATTATTACCTAAACGCTACTTACCTGAGTCATGCAATGTAGGTGAAATACTTAAGGTTTTTATTTACGTTGATTCCGCGGATAGATTTGTAGCCACTACAACAATACCTTTAGCCCAAGTAGGCGAGTTTGTTTCTTTAAAAGTTATTCAAGTCAATAAAATGGGTGCTTTTCTTGATTGGGGATTACCTAAAGATTTATTAGTACCTTTTAGTGAACAACATTCTGAAATGGAAGTGGGTAAATACTATCTTGTTAGAGTATTTCACGATCAAAGCACTGACCGACTTGCAGCTTCGAGTAAAATAGATAAATTTCTTGATATTTGGCCAGCTGATTACCAAACAGGTGATAAAGTTAGCTTAGTCATTGGTGGCCAAACTGACTTAGGTTATAAAGCTATTATCAATGGTTTACACTGGGGCTTACTTTACGAGAATGAAATTTTTCAACATCTACGTGTTGGTAAAGAAATGCCTGGTTATATCAAGCAAGTACGTGAAGATGGCCGTTTAGATCTTATTTTATCGCGTGGTAGCAAGAATAAGGTTAATGATTTTTCTGAAAAATTATTAAAACATATTGCTGACAGAGGCGGTATAACACCATTAAACGATAAAAGTGCTCCAGAATTAATTCAAAGAACATTAGGCGTTAGTAAAAAAACCTTTAAAGCTACTGTAGGGAATTTACTCAAAAACGGTAAAATTGTTCTAGTTAAAGAAGGTATAAAGTTAGTATAGGCTTAAATCAAAGCAACTAAATCCCAAAGCAACTAAATCCATAGGTAATTGATTGAAAATGACCAAATACCTAAGCTAAAAAAGAAGGGCTATAACATTGTTATAGCCCTTTTTTTATCGTTTTATCGATTAAAAAATCACTTTGCTATCAATCAGTTAAAAGCTACCACGAATACCAACGCTGATATTACGCCCAGGTAATGGCGCAACGTCTTTCAAAAATGAAGAGTGAACCCGAGCATGCTCGTTGGTTAAATTTTCCCCTTTTAAATACACAATAAGATCATCACCAATATCATTGATGTAATAATTAACGTTAGCATCAATCATTGTGTAACCCGTTGTACTGCTTTCTAATTCGGCAACATCGTTTTGATCAAAGTAATGCGTTACACTTAATTGACTATCAAATGTGTTGGCTTGATAATTTAACGCACCACCAAAACGTAAAGGTGGAATACGTGGTAAGTTATCATTACCTTCAACATTGACTAATCTTGCTCTAATGTAATCAGAAAAAACACTCGCTTTAAATCCTGTAGATACTTGATAAATAACTTCAACTTCAGCACCATACATTGCAACATCATTTTGTTGAAAAATTAAGATAGGTAACCCTTCTTCTTCGACCTCCTCTTCGCTATGTTCGTGTTCTTCTTCATGATGCAAGCCGGTGTTTTGTTGGTAATAGTAATTATCTATTTGATTATAAAAGGCACTAAACACATAACCAAAATCACCTTCAAATTTTCGTAAAGTAAAATCTAAGTTTACCGACGTTTCAACACTCGGGGCTTCTTCTGCGAGTTCAATATGTACTTCCTCACCTTCTTGATGTAACTCAAACATAGCGCCGACTTCAAACGTATTAGTCCCTATATGCGGACCAAATGAGAATAACTCACTTGCTGAAGGTGCACGCTGTGAAAAAGCAACAGACAAACCTAAGTTATATCCTGCTTGATAATCCCAAACTAAGCCGACTGAAGCACTGATTGGCGTAAATGATTGTTGCTCAAATGAAATGATTTCATCTTCACCATGAGCATCCTCTTCGTGTTCATCATGATCATCTTCAAAGCCTATTTCACTGTCATCAGCATTGATAGTAACCTGCTCTATTCTTGCTCCGAGCTGCAATAATACAGGACCAAAATGTTTCTCTTCTAACCAAGCCAGCGCCACCATGTCTGATTTTGAAGGCGGAGAAAAAGCTTCTTCGCCAATTGCCTCAAAGTCAGATGATTTATAATGAAAAGTCCAAGCACCTTTCCAACCAGCTGATTCTTGGTGGAAAAGGTCAATTCGTGCTTCAGTGCTTTTATTGGTAAATGTTGTACCTACTGCACCATCTTCAATTTCTTGATGTTGATAATCATTGTATGAGAACTTGGTTGCGACTTTACTTAAAAATGATTGGTCGAAATTATATTCACCGAGCATTTGCCATCTGTCTTGTGCCATTTCAGCAAAAACACCTTCAAGTTCCTCTTCATGTTCACCACCCTCCTCTTCATGATGACTATGCCCTGGAATACTATATTTTCTGTTCATAAAGCCATATGAAAATCCAAGAAAGCCTTCTTCAAATAAGTAACTTGAACCTACTGTCGCTCCATGAGAGGTAGAGGCACTATTGCTAAGGCGACCACTTTCTGATTCTTCGTGATCGTCATGCTCCTCTTCTTCGCTGTGTTCTTCATCATGGATATCTGCTGGGCCAGCAAGTTTATAGTCTTTAGAGTCTCTCCAGTAACCATCTAAATGAAAAGCAAAATCTTCAGTACCTGTTTGAACATTAACAGACGCTTGTTTCTCATTAGACACATCGTTATATTGTAACAAGTAATCAACTTCGTCATCACTGCTGGTGGGTACACGATTATCAACCACATTTACCACTCCGCCTATAGCACCACTGCCATAAAAAAGTGTTGCCGGCCCTCTTAATACTTCGATTTGACTCGCTGTACTGGTTTCAGTTGCAACCGCATGATCAGGACCAATTCGAGACGCATCACCGACATCTAAGCCATTTTGGGTAATAAGTACTCTAGGGCCATCTAACCCTCTTATTATTGGCGTACTCGATACGGGGCCATAATAGCTGGAGTGAACACCGACTTCATTTTTCAGTGTTTCACCTAACGTCGCCGCTTGCTTCATTTTTAATTCATCTGCACTGATCACATTTATAGGTAATGCCGATTCAATTGAAGAAGCGTGTAATGGCGTAGCATGTACATCAATTATTTCCATAACAGACCTAGCCAATACAACACTCAAGCCTGTCACATCCTTTTCACTAACGATAACTTGTTGGTTACTATGGCCGTAATTTTTAGCACTAATATGAAGTTCAAATTCACCTTGTTTAAGATCTTTGAAGTTAAATACACCCTGTTTATTTGAGCGTACCTTTTTTAAGTGATTTCCTAACTCTATTACAGCATTATTAATAGGTTGACCTTGTTTGTTTAATATAACACCTGATAATTCTTGAGCAAAAGCATTAGAGTTAACACATAACACAGTACCTAGTATTGAAATTAAACTAGTGCTAACGATTTTTTTTAACGGGGATTTTACTTGAGCATTAATGCTCTGGCGAGTCATTGAAAAAGACATAAACTAATTTCCGAAATATTTTTTGGTGCCCTGTAAGCAGAATATTATATTCGCAGACAGGCTACTAAGAGGACATTCCTTATTTTAAGTAATGTCCTTTCTATAAAAAGAGACAATAAAATAATTACAGAAACGCTGGAGGGGCTCTTAAAGGAGGGTGAAGATAATTGAGTAAAACAAAGGCAACATTGGTAATTTTAACGGTAGCACTACTGAAAACACTCGTAATGGCTATGTTTATACCGATAGAGCTCGGCGGAGAATCAATAGCTTGTTGGCATAAAGGGCAGTCATGCTGAACAAACGCCGGTAAAGACTCTGGATCACTTTTTACATAGTGATGACTGTGAGCCAGAAAAGTGACACAAAAGAGCAATAGCGTAAAGGTACTCTGGATAACTTGTCGCTTATTTAGCATAGCTCGGGACATGTGGAAAAACATTAATGTTATAATATAACATTTAAAATCCTAGTACAATCATTAGAATCACAATTGTTCTAGCGTTTGATCATGACTATAAAATTATCATACTAAAAGAACTTGCTGCACTATACTAAATCTAAGTACTAATAATATTGCCTTACGCATAAACAATATTATCCAAACGTAATAATTCGAGATAAGACTTTTTAGTATCATAAGGATACCGTTATGACACTTATCGAAAAATCACCACTAAAGACAATAATCGCTCAAATGATTAAAAGTGTATTATTATTACTACCAATAGCGGTAACTGCACTGCCTAGTTATGCTAACAGCTTCACAGCTAAACGAGCTGGACAAGGTTTTACAGCATTAACACAAGATTTCACCTCTGCGTTAAGTAACCCTGCTTTATTAACTAAATTTGATAGCGATGACGATGTTTTTGTTTCTCTGAACTTAGGCGTTATGACCTCTGATAAATATAATGTAATTGACACTACAGAAGGTATTGGTGACAACCTTAATAAATTAGTTGAAGATATTGACAACATTGAAAAAAAAGACTTTCAGTCACCTGTTGAGGATCTTGATTACTCAGACAATTTATACGGTCAAGTAGATAATATTGTTGCTGATTTTGAGAGTATCGATAAAAAAACAATTAAAATCCGTAATGGTATAAATCTTCAAATTATTATACCCAACAAACACTTAAGCTTAGGTTTGTTCACTAATCAATACGGACGCTTAGGTGGTTTTGTCGACTACAATGAAGAGGATGAAAATAAATTAAATAATGCGATAGATAATTGTCTAAACCCTATAAGTATTAAACCTTGTGGACTAGTACTCGATGACCTTGAATCAGCAACTTTAGCTGTTGGTTATTCAATTTCTGAAGCAGGTATAATGGCGGCCTATCCCTTAATTAAGAACCCTAATTATGACTTAAGTGTTGGCACTAAATTAAAATACCAGCGCATTGATCTTTATTATAATCGGGCTGCAGTAAGTGATTTCGATGATGATGACTTTGAGATAACAGATGATGACTATATTACTGATGAAAATGGTACAAATATAGATTTAGGCCTTTATGTTGCTTGGGGAGATGAACGTCGATGGAGTGCAGCTTTAGTAACAAATAATCTTGTTGGAAAAACAGTACAACATGCGGATCAAGATATAACTTTTACTTTAGAAAGTAGTGCTACGTTTGGTTTAAGTTATCAAAATAGCTGGATTAGCCTGGCAACAGAAATAGATTTAACTGACCGAGAAACTTTTTCTAATTTATCTGCCTCCAGATATATAGGAGTTGGTGCTGAATTTCGTGTATATAAACCCATTCAATTTCGTATTGGTTACCGAAAAGATTTAAATGATATTGATGATCATATTTACACTGCTGGTATTGGCGTATCACCTTGGGATGTTTTTTCCATGGATATTGCTGCCTTTACTGGTGACAACGATACACTAGGTGCTGCATTACAATTGAGTTTAAAAATATAAACTTATACCAATTTGATTAAATTATTGCTCTCTTGTGCTGGCTAAAATAAACCAAGACTTCGTTACTCTCAATCCCAATAGATAATTGGACTCCCCCACCCTCAGGTGGGGTAATATAAAAGTTACCACACA
>Ga0308012_10000473_pt1 | contig 24235 bp, 31 predicted proteins | sample Neamet179_FD_203133 | JGI IMG/M metagenome (GOLD analysis project Ga0308012, IMG submission 203133) | Marine microbial communities from water near the shore, Antarctic Ocean - #179 | ecosystem: Environmental > Aquatic > Marine > Unclassified | place: Southern Ocean | collected 2014-07-25 | reverse complement strand
CTGGATTTTTTTTAATAAGAAATCTAATTTGGGCAAGTTCTTTTTTTAATTCATTTTGTAAATCTATAATTAATTCTGTAAATATCACAATCAGTATCTAAAAAATTCCTATTATAATTATCTGATTGGTAAAAGAAGATTTAGATGCCTACATGGACATGAAAGGGATGGATGATTTATCAAAAATCTGACATTGCCTATGTTATCAAAATGTAATTAATTATCATATTATGTTTCTAATTTGACATTCTTTCAAAAGTTCATTATGACTTGTATATTGTACTGAATCTATTCCTTCAGAACGTGCAGATTCAACATTTGATTTAATATCATCTATGAAAAATAATTCTTCTTTTGGAAACTGCACGTTATCAATTACATGATGATATATCTCGGGATTTGGTTTTAGATGGCCTATGTTGTATGATAGAAATTTGTACTCAAAATGATCCAAAGATGTTAATTTTTCTATTGCAGAATAACTAGCAGGCTCTGTGTTTGATAAAATTCCAACAGTTATGCCTTTTTGAGATAATTTTTTAGAAAGATTGATCATAGAATTATTTAATGAGCAATGTTTTTGAAATATTCTATCTAAGAGAGATTCATTAAGATTCATTAATTTTTTTGATTCAAGTTCTTTACCAATCATATACCATAATTCTTTTTCATTTATTTTCCCAGTTGCAATTTTTGGAAGATTTTTGTAAAATTCTTTAGATAGTTTTTCTTTTTGCAATTGAAATTCATCGGATACGTCTTGTATCAACCATGAATTATGCCAATTTACAATTACTCCTCCTAGATCAAATAGAACACATGAAATATTCACCATTAAAAATTTTTTAATTTTTGCTTATTTCAATACTTTCAACTAGAATTTAAACAAATTTTTTGGAATTGTATTTTTATTGATTCTGCTCCATTTAGGAATATACTTCAATTATAGTTCTAATTGAACTAGAAATAAATTCTAAAAATCTAATTTATTTATGCTGTAAAAAGGTTGACTGTTAATTAATTCTAGTGAAGATTGGTTTTTTTAGAACTACAATTAATTCAGAGTATGGCAATGCCTGAAGGTTATGATGGGGCAAGAAGTGCCGATGAATCTGAAAGAACAGATGATCCTAATGAGTACAAGCGTACATGCATTGATTTTATCGAAGATATTTCTCATGATTATGAGGCTTGGGTTGATTATTACAAATTACCTGAAGATGAAGACAAACGAAGACGTGCAGGAATTAAGGCTACAATTACTAGAACAAATGAATGGCTAGCAAAGGTCGCTCAATCTATCAAAGCAGTAGATGTAATCATGAATGATGGAATTCAAAAAATGGCAGAATCTACTGCTGGCAAACCTCTTGAAATTGGAGTTTTTGTAAATCAAAAATCAGGATACACTGAAACAAAACCTGGAATTATTGATGTAATTGTTAAAGGACATCCTAGAAAAAATAGAAAAATGAAACTTGGATATCATTTCAAAGATGATAGATTTCGAATAGAATCTACATGTGGAGCATACTTGGAAGAAGTTAATTTACCAACTGGAGAAGTTGATGACTTGGATATTCATCTAAAGCTCCATGCAGAAAAGGGCAAACCTAGAGATGTAATTTCATTTACTGTTACTGTTAGTGAATTTGAAAATGAAGTTGAATTTGATAGACGTGGTGTTTCTACAGTGGTTCATTTAGTTTAGTTTCTACTAATTTAATTTAGATATAATCTGAAAACAAGTATAATCCAATTAACGTCATACCTAATGCTGCAAAACTTAATTTGACAATAAACACTTTTGATTTACTTAGTTGAGGAATTATTTTTTCTGCTTTCATTTTAGGTCTACGAGAACTCTCTTTGTTCCTCTATTAATGGTAATGTACACTTGTTTTGGTTTTGATGTAATCTCTTTGGATTTTTCTAAATATTTTATTTGAGTTCCTCTTGCAGATGACATAATTGTTTTTTCTCTTTTGAATAGGATTTTGGTTTTTCTCTCTTCTTGGAAATTTTTAAATTCATTTCCTGCCCAATTGTAGTTTATTTTTTCATCTACTAATCTTTTTCCAGTTCCTCTTTTTGTAATTAATAATAAACTCATTTCATTTGACTCCTATCACATTGACCAATAAGCCAAAATTAGCGGTGGAATTGCGATAATTGCTAACATAAATGGGATTCTTAGTTTTTCATTTTTAGTTAATTTTGTAGTTCTGATTTTCTCAAATGATATTTTCATTTTAGATTACCTCTTCGCCTTCATTTCCTGTAGTAATGTCAATTGCACGTAAAATTTGTGAAATGAAAATTTTACCACCTCTGGAGTTGTTCTTAATTATTTCAACTGATTTCTCTTCTTTTGAATCTGGAATTACTACCATTATTCTAAATTTATCTGCAAAATGAGGAACAAAAATTTCCATTCCTTTTGATGTGTGGATTTCAGCTGCAGTTTTTGCACCTCTTCCTCTAGCTTTGATAACTGTTAATCCCCCAACCCCTATTTCTTTTAATCCTTCACTGATATTCATTACATCATTTTCTGCAAGTATGATTTCAAGTTTTAACATAGTTGTTTTATTTTGTTAAAGTAAATAATAATTTAGAAATTGCATATCTTTTGATAACCATTGTTAATCAAACTGGAAAACTGTTAAATGCAAAAACTTGATTTCATTATAATTATGATAGATACTGGTGATACAGCATGGATGTTAATTGCTGGATGTTTAGTATTGTTAATGATTCCTGCACTTGGTTTGTTTGAATCTGGTTTATTGAGAAAGAAAAATGTAGTTTCAATTTTTATGCAAATATTTTTCGGAATGTCTTTACTTAGTGTAATGTGGTTTGTTTTCGGATTTAGTCTATCATTTGGCCCTTCAACTACTGGTGTGATAGGTAATCTTGATTGGGCATTTTTGAAAGGTATTCCTTGGGATGCACCTTTAGAACAATATGCTCCTACTATACCTGGAGTATTGTTTGTTAAGTTCCAGTTAATGTTTGCATGTATTACTCCGCTATTACTTACTGGAACAATTGCTGAAAGAATGAAATTTAGTTCCTTTATCATATTCATATCTGCATGGACTATGCTAATTTACTATCCAATCGTACACATGGTCTGGGGTGGTGGCTGGTTAGCACAACTAGGTGTTGTTGACTTTGCTGGTGGTATTGTTATTCACACTACTGTGGGAATGGCTGCACTAGCAGCTGCACTTGTACTTGGAAAAAGACGTGGATTTGGTCCAGCTATAAACATTCCTCATAGCATACCTCTTGCAGTATTAGGTTCTTCATTATTATGGCTAGGTTGGTTTGGATTTAATGCTGGTAGTGCATTGGCTGCAGGCAGTGTAGCTGGAAATACTGTTATCGTAACTCACTTAGCATCTTCAGTTTCCGCTCTAATTTGGGCTGGATTATCTTGGATGCGTACCGGTAAACCTTCAATTGTTGCAACAATTAATGGTGCAATTGCCGGACTTGCCGGAATTACTCCTGCATCTGGATACGTTAGTGTTGAACACGCATTTGTTCTTGCAATTGCAATCGGTATACTATCTTATGGTGGAGTTGTACTCATTAGAGATAAATTAAAAATTGATGACGCACTTGATGTAAGTTCTGTACACGGTATTGCTGGAATTGTTGGTGCACTTGGAATTGGTATCTTTGCAAGTACTTTGATTAATCCTGCCGGCGTTGATGGATTGCTATATGGTAATTATGATCAAATTTGGATTCAAGGAGTTGGTATTGCTGTAGCCGCTGTAATGGGCTTTGGTGGAACTTGGATTCTATTACAATTAATTAAACATCTTATTGGAATTCGTGTCACTCCTGAAGAGGAAGATATTGGTTTGGATATTAGTGAGCATGCTGAGCAGGCTTACTCTGATGAGGAGGAGTTCAAGTTTACTCCAAATGACTACATGCAATCGTCTAGCGAGGACAAATAAATTAATTCTTGATGCTTTATGACTAATGACCAAGATAATGAAGAGAGACCTGAGTGGGAATGGCTGAAGAAATAGTAGCAGAACCTAATTACGAAAAACTTTGTTCTAACATTTTAAATTGTAATGAACATGTTCGTTTTGCAGGATTTGTAAATGATAAATCACAAATTTTATTCAGTGCACAAAAAGATAATCTTGATTCTCTATTAAATGAAAGTGAAATTGGAATGTCTATTCAATATACCTTGGATAGGTGGAGAAAGGCACAAAATTTTACATTTCGATTAGGTAAGGAAAGATTAACCCTTACTGAATATGATAATGTAACATTATTTACAATTCCATTCAAAGGAAAATTATTACTCGTAAGCACTGAACCCCGAATAGAATATGATCCGATTATAGAAAAAGTTAATTCTATCATAGCTGATTGGACAAAATAATAAAATGGAAAATGGTACAATTACCTATACTCAATTATTGAGAGAGGATTTAGGAATTTTTCGTGTTACTCCTGATGACGGTGTTCCTGACTTTAAGGCCGGTCAATTTTTGAATCTTGGATTGCCTCTTGAAAGTAAAATTGTTAATCGTGCATATTCTATTGCATCGTCTCCAGAAAATAGAGATTATTTTGAATTTGTAATTAGATGGGTTAGAAAACCACTTCCAGGAAGATTGACTAGTTTATTGTTTAATGCAAAAGAAGGTGACAAAATTAGTTGGACAAAACCTGCAGGTACTCTTACAATTAATGACACACTACCAAACGGTGAAAAAGATACAAGAAGAATTGTATGTATTGGTGGTGGAACGGGATTGGCACCGTTTATCAGTTTTGCACAGCATCTTCACGATACCCATGATAAAAGAGAAATTGTTATTTTACACGGTGCAAGTTATGTTGATGAATTAAGTTACAAGCAACTCTTGACTGATTTAGAAAATGAAAGTATTGCCAAAGGTGCTGATAAATGGAATTTTAAATATCGTGCAGCAATTAGTAGACCGCAAGAATGGACTAATCGTGCATGGCATGGCTATAAGGGGCGAATTGAACAATTTTTGAGAACTAGTGATAATGGTAAATCTCCGCTTGAGGACTTAGTTGGTGAGAAAATTACTGCGGATAATACAATGTTCTATGTTTGTGGATGGCAAGGAACTATTGATGGTGTTATGGATTATTTGAAAGCAAAAAATTTTGTAACTGAAAAAAATAAACGTGAGGATGGAAGTTATGAGGTCAAATTCGAATCTTATGGCTAGTCACAAATAAAATAATTTTATTTAATTTAATGTAAAAATGATATGCAAATGATATGCATTTGATTACAAATTATATCATTATGAAATTATCATTAACTTTAAAAAGATAATAGTTATGCTCAAAATAATTGAAAAAGATTGAAGCCATAATTAATCGAAAAAATTATCCCGCAATTCGTGAAAAATTAGATGCTTTGGGTATTGATATTATTGATAAACGAAATTTAGAAGATAGTCGATTTACAAGTCAATCAAAAGGATCTAGAGTTGGTGGTTCTGTAGTTCGATCTACCATGCTTGCAAAAATTGAATTGGCAATGTCTGATAAAGTTGCACGAGAAGTTGTCGATATAATTTCTGAAAATTCAGGACTTCCAAAATCCATCAAAAGTAAAATTTTTGTCTTTGAAATGCAAGAAACAATTGATCTTAATACTCTAAAAGGAGAATCTGAAGTAGAATCTGAGGAACAAATTCCTGTAATTCCAAAATTTATTACTAAACGTAATAGACTGATCCCACTACAAAAAAGAACATTGTATAATTTAGAACAATATTATGATAAGCATCATGAAGTTTTAGCATCAGATTACCGAATTCGCTCATTTAGTGATTTTGCTAATTACTGCATAATGAAATATTTACCAACTCTTGATAAACAATTAAAGAACCAGACAATGGTTTATGAAGATATTTTCTAATTAAAATTATTTTATAATTAATACACTGTAACTTTTTATTCATTAATTGAATCTAATGTAACTTCTATGGCGACTCTTTTTTCGTCAGCTCGTTTTTCTCCTGGGTACTTTAACTGAGAAATTTTTTGATTTAGTTTTTCATCTGTAACTAGTGATGCCTTTCCTATGAATTCTATGTTGTTGTATTGAATTTTTACCTCTGAATTTGCCATTGCATTTTGAAACCAATCTCCATCTGGACGATGCCTTGAAAAATAAATTTTTTCATTATATTTTACTGCTCTTAACCATACTGAATGTGCCTTTCCTGTTTTTCTTCCTTTTGTAACTAAAATTGGTCTGAATCGCTCTTCTTCTATTTCCATGTCTCTAATACTCTGTTAAGTAATTTAACCTCATTGATAGAAATTTCTGATATTTGAAACGATGTGTATATCTAAAAAATTATTGTAGGGATAACTACAAAAAAATTTAAAAATATTTGATGATTCTCTAAGATCTTTTTCAGTATATTCTACTTTTTTGCACACTTTACACAAACAGGACTTCCATCCTCAAGTGTTATCTCTACATTTGATGAGTGACATTTTTGACATAACCCTTTCATGTATTTTGTTCCCAAAATACTCTTTTTAAATTTTTTATGATTAGTTTCTGATCTAATACTTAGCAATTTATAATTGCCAGAGGGAATCGAATTATTGTATTCTATTGAAACAAAATCTCTCACCAAATCCTTTGGAGATCTAGTTGCAGTAAATGATGTTTCTTTTTCAGTAAAAAAAGGGGAAATTTTTGGATTTTTGGGACCTAATGGTGCTGGAAAAAGTACGACAATGATGATCTTTACTACTTTACTAAAACCCACATCTGGAAAAGCTTTGATTGCAGGTTTTGATGTGATGAAAGATGCCAAACATGTTAGGGAGAATATTGGATTTGTTCAACAAGAAACCACAGTTGATGAATATCTAACTGGCCGTGAAAATCTATTACTACAATCAAAATTAAATCATATTCCAAAAAATGAAATTAACAAAAGAATTGATGAAGTTTTAGATTTAATTGAACTTTCAGATAAACAACATCAAGCTGTCGTTACATATTCTGGCGGTATGAGAAAAAGATTAGATATTGCTGGAGGGCTTTTGCATCACCCCAAAGTCTTGTTCCTTGATGAACCTACTGTTGGATTAGATATTCAAACTAGAAGAAAAATTTGGCAATATATTAAAAAAATTCACACTGAATTTGACATGACTATTTTTCTTACTACTCACTATATGGAAGAGGCAGATAACCTATGTGACCGAATTGGAATTATAGATGGTGGCAAGATTCAAGTTATTGATTCTCCTGAAAATATGAAAAATGCTTTGGGTAATGAAATTATTTCACTAGTTGTAGAAAATAATAGTAATCATGATTTATTTTTAGCAGAATTAAAAAAGATTGAATTTATCAAAAAAATTAATGAGGAGAATTTAAAATTAATTCTTTTCACCTCAAATGGAACAGAAGTTATTCCAAAAATTTTTCAAATTTCATCTGATCTTGGAATTAAAATTGTTACCTTATCTCTAACACAACCTACACTAGATGATGTTTTCATTTCTTACACTGGACATGAAATTAGAGATGACAAGTCAAAGTTTAATCGAAAAATTGAACATGCAAAAATGAAGAGGTTGAGGGCATGAATAGTATCATGTATGACACATATACGATTTTTTGGCGTGAGTTAAAGAGATACAAAAAGTCTAGAAGTGGTGTTTTAATTAGATTAATTCAACCTGCTATTTGGATCATTGTAGTTGGAAATATTTTTTCAGAAACTCAACCATTAATTCAATCTGTAGGATTTGAAGGTGAATATATTGAATTTATGGCTCCTGGTGTTATCATCTTGACTGCAATTTTTACAAGTATTTTTGGTGGAGTTAACACACTTTGGGATAGAAGATACGGTTTTATGAATAAGGCATTGACTTCTCCAATTTCACGTTCTGCAATTGCTTTGGGAAAAATGGCTTCTATTTCTTTAATTGCTGCATTACAAGCAAGTTTGATTATTGGAATTGCTTTAGCAATTGGTGTTACATTCCCAAACCCATTAATGATTATTCCAATAATGGGGATTGTCATTTTATTCTCACTGGGTTTTTCTGGAATATCTGTCAGTCTTGCAGCAACTGCAAAGTCTCAAGAAACTTTTTGGGGTATGATAAATTTACTTGGTATGCCATTATTCATGTTAAGCCCTGCATTATTCCCATTAGAATTATTGCCAAACTGGCTTGCAGTAATTGCAAAATTAAATCCTGTTACCTATACTGTTTTACTGGTTAGAGAATTAATGACTGGTGTTTCTGAAGGTGGTGTTCCTATATGGATCAGTATTGTTGTGCTATTTGCATTTGTAATTACAATGGTGGCCATTACAAGTTACGTGTTTACTCGAGAAGTAAACAAACCATTTTAATTTTTTTTCCAAAATACTCTCAAACAAAAATATTTGCGATCAACTGTCTCTATATAGAACAATATACTTTATGAGGATGAACCTTAATTTCAAAATGTCCTTGATGTTATTATGGTACAATGGCTATCGTGGCTTAAATCCAATGAAAAAGAACTTTTAACAATTTTAGACAATTTAGCAAAAAAAGCAGTTGAAACTTCTGAAGCTGTAGTGGTTTTATTTGACGATCTTACAAATGCTGAACAAGCAGCAAAAATTCATCAATTAGAAACAGAAGCAGATGTTTTAACGAGAGATATATTTTCAGAATTAAATAAAACGTTCATTACGCCTCTAGATCGTGAAGATATGCAAAGAATTGCATCAAAAGTAGATGATGTAATTGATTTCATGGATGGTATTGCTGCTAGAGTGTATAGTTACAAAATTACTTCTGCTCCTCCATATTGCAAAGAAATGGCAATTGAGTTAGTCAAGGCCACCAAAGAAGTTGAATACATGATTTCAAAATTACAACGAATCAAGGATCCTAAAGATATGATTCAACATTGTCGAAATACTAGTGATATAGAACACGCTGTAGATGATTTGTATAGAGAAGCAATTAGAGAATTATTTGAAAGTGATGATGCAATTAAAATCATCAAACTAAAAGATATCTATGAGACAATGGAAACTGCATCTGACAGATGTGTAGATGTATCTGATGTTATTGAAGATATTGTTTTGAAATATACTTGAGATGATTGAATGTTAGAGATAGCAATAGGTGCAATTATTGTAGCATTAATCTTTGATTTTGTAAATGGATTTAATGATTCTGCAAATTCTGTTGCCACTGTAATTGGAACTCGTGTTTTAAAACCAATTCATGCCGTAGGTTTATCCGCTGCAATGAATTTCATCGGTCCATTTGTTTTTGGAGTTGCAGTTGCAACAACCATTGCAAAAGGAATTGTAAGTCCAGATGACATTACAGTATACATAATTGTAGGTGGATTGGCAGGTGCCATTGGATGGAGTACACTTTGTACTTATTTTGGATTACCAATTTCTAACAGCCATTCTTTAGTGGGTGGAATAATGGGTGCGGGAATTGCAGGATTAGGATTTGAAAAATTAGTTTATGGTGGATTAACTAAAGTTTTTGCAGGAATTGTAATTGCTCCAATTGGTGGAATGGTTGTTGGTCTTTTGTTAACTGGCTTAATAATTACCATATTTGCAAAACGCAAACCTGCACCTGTAAATAAAATATTTGGTAAATTACAAATTGTTTCATCCGCATGGTTTGCTCTGACTCATGGTGCAAATGACGGCCAAAAAACTATGGGTATTATTGCTTTAATTTTATTTTCAGCTGGATTGATACCCGAATTTGAAATACCTCTTTGGGTAATTTTTGCTGCAGCAAGTGCAATGGGATTGGGTACTTTCTTTGGCGGATACAAAGTAATCAAAACATTGGGAGTCAAAATCACCCGACTTCGACCATATCAGGGATTTGCAGCAGAAACCGGTGGGGGTTTAATGCTTGCAGCTTTTGCAATATTTGGAATACCTGCAAGTACCACTCATGCTATCACAGGTACAATTATGGGTGCAGGCGCTGCTAGGAGAAAACTAGCTGTAAGATGGAGGGTTAGCAGACAAATTGTTTTCTCATGGATAATCACGATCCCTGGTGCAGCTGGGATGGGAATTGGATTTACTTATCTAATTCATCTTTTTGTCTAACTTACATTGATTTTTATTTCAGGAATTTTTTTCTCAGATATTACTAATGGATATTTTACAATTAATCCAATCGAATCTTCTTACGCCGATAGTTCTATTTTTTCTATTTGGAATAATTGCAGCAAGAATAAAATCTGATTTAAAAATTCCACAGGCAATATCTGAATTTTTACCAATCTATCTTCTTGCAGCAATTGGACTTCATGGTGGAATCCAAATGAGAACTACTGGATTTGAAAATATGCTTGTTCCTATGTTGGTTGCAATTGGACTTTCATTATTGTTTACATTAAACCATTATCAAATTTTACGTAAATTAGGAAAATTCAATATTTTTGACTCTTATGCATTAGCATCTACTTATGGTGCAGTTGGTGCTGTAACTTTTTCAGTTGGATTATCTTTTCTTAAAAATCAGGGAGTAACATCTGAAGGTTACCTTGCAGCTGTTTTGGCAGTTTTAGAACCTGTTGCATTTATCTTGGCAATCTTTTTGACAAATATGGCCGTATCTAAACAGATTAATGCTAAAAAACAATCTTTCACTAATGATTCTAAATCTGATATTGATGTTGGACTACAAGAAACAAAAATAAAACTTTCTAAAATACTACGTGAATCAGTTACTGGTAAAGCTATAGTTATTTTACTTGGTAGTATTGTGATTGGATACATAATTGGTAAAGAAGGATTTGGTCCTATCAAAATTGTTTTTGATGATTTGTTTACAGGAGCAATTGTAATTTTTATGATTGAAATGGGAATTATTGCGGGTCAGAGATTGGATGATCTCAAAAAAGTTGGCATTTTTCTTATTTCATTTTCTATAATCATGCCTACTTTTAATGGAATTATTGGAGTTGTTGTGGCTACTTTGATAGGTCTTAGTATGGGGGGATCCGTTATGTTTGGACTTCTTTTAGCCAGTGCTTCCTTTATTGCAGCTCCAGCTGTTTTACGTAATGCAATTCCACAAGCTAATCCTAGTCTTTACATTACATCTGCATTGGGAATTACTTTCCCTTACAATATCATTGTATTACTACCAATCATGTTTGCAGTATCTTCATTACTACATGATCCTGAAGGATCGATAGACTTATTCCATTATTCATTGAAGGATCTAATATGAAACTTTATCCTGTAAAGTTACTTACAATTACTTGTGAAATTCTAGCACAAAAAAATATTATAGAAATTCTAACTAAGCATGAAATTACTGGTTATACAACTTATGAAGTAAATGGCAACGGTGCGCGTGGACTACGTAGTCAGGGTTTGACAAATGAAAAAAATGTTAAAATTGAAATAATTTTACGTGAAGAAAAGTTACAGGACATTGTTGAGGAAGTTTCTAGAACCTTATTTGCAAATTTTGCTATTGTACTTTATGTTAGTGATATTGGCGTATTACGTACTGAAAAATTTTAACAACTATTTTTATCTAAACTTTAATTTGAAATTTCTTTTGATATTTTTGTAATCTTTGTTATTAATTCTAATAATTGATTACTTGAAATCACATACAATGCTTTTTTTTCAATCTTCTTAATATTTTCAGTAGATATTTTAGCTTGTGTAATGTTGGTGGATGTTATTTTTTATGCTGTATACACAAAGGGCTTACGATGATTTAGTGGAGTTAAAATTAACGGAATTATGACATTGAATATTTTATTTTTGGCTTTTATTTCTGATGCATCTGTGAATCCTACTAGAGCCCTTACTTTCGTATTATCGCCTAAACTTTTGATAATTTGTAGATATATTGGAGTGCATCCTTGTTGAACCTCTGATTGCAGTATTTCCATTTTGGGGTAAATTTCAAGCCCAAAGAGGTCAAATTAGGAATAATAATGAGCATATTGTAGACTGAGTATGTCTGTGTCACGAAAACTATTCAATGATTCAAAAAAAGTGATTCCTTCAGGTGTCAATAGCCCTGTCCGTTATTTTGATCCTTATCCATTTTTTACAAAAAAAGCAAATGGTGCATATATTTGGGATGAAGACAACAAGCGTTACATTGATTTTTGTAATGCATATGGTGCGTTGCTTTTAGGCCATAGACGAAAAGAAATCATTAGTTCTGTAACTAAACAACTTTCAAAAGGAACTTTGTATTGTACTCCATCTGCATCTGAAATTGAATTATCCAAATTAATTATTGGGAATTTTCCTTCTATGGATAAAGTACGATTAATGAATACTGGCGGTGAAGCAACGATGACTGCTATTAGATTAGCACGTGGTTTTACAAAAAAGAAAAAAATTATTAAATTTGAAGGATGCTACCATGGTGCACATGATTCTGTTTTAGTTAAAGCAGGTTCTGGTTCGGCTCATAATGGTATTTCTGTATCTGATGGTGGATTAGATGAAGTCTCCAAGAATACATTAGTTGTTGAGTATAACAATATTGAAGATTTACAGAAAACAATTTCAAAAAATAAAGATATTGCTGGTGTTATTGTTGAACCAATTTTAGCTAACATGGGATTAATTTTACCTGAAAAAAATTTCCTTTCTGATTTAAGAAAAATTACTAAAGAAAATAATATTCCGTTAATTTTTGATGAGGTTGTTACTGGCTTTAGAGTATCTCCTGGTGGCGCACAAGAACATTTTGGTATTAAACCTGATATTACAACTTTGGCCAAATCTTTGAGTAATGGATTTGTAATATCTGCTGTTGGTGGTAAAAAAGAAATTATGGATTTACTTTCTCCAGCCGGAAAAGTTTACCAGGCAAGTACTTTTGCTGGAAATCCTATATCTGTTAGTGCTGCAATTAGTTCTATTAAGACAATAAATAAAATAAAAAACAAACTTTATTCAAAACTTGAGAGATTCAATTTATTATTTTCTACAGCGTTGGATGATATGGCAACTGATATGAAAATCCCTCACCAAATTAATTTTACAGCTTCAATGTTTCAAATTTTCTTTACAAATACGCCTGTAACTGACTACAAAACATCAAAAAAGGCAAATGGTAAAAAATTCCAAAAATTATTTAAAACTTTACTTAAAGAGGGCATTTTTATTCCTCCTTCTCAATTTGAAGTCGTTTTCTTATCTGATGCTCATTCTGAAAATGATTTAAACAAAACATTAGATGCATATCATACTGCATTAAAGTCGGTGAAAAATTGAAGTATGTAGTTGGTGCAAGGGGTAGTAAATTATCTATGGCTCAAACTAATTGGGTTATTTCAGAATTAAAAAAAGTTAATCCTGATTGTGAATATGAAATTAAACCAATTACTACTAAGGGTGACACTGATACAAGACCTTTATTCACTATTGATCAAAAAGGAATTTTTGAAAAAGAAATTGATAAAGCCGTTGCAGAAAAAGAAATTGATTTTGCAGTACATAGTCTAAAAGATGTTCCTTCTCAATTAGATGATAATCTTATAATTGCATCAGTTCCAAAACGTGAAATAGTAAATGATGTGTTTATTTCATCTGATGGTTCATCCTTAGATAACATTAAACCTAACTCTGTAATTGGAACTAGTTCTTTAAGACGTGCTGTTCAGATTAGACGAAAAAGATCTGATGTTACTGTAAAATCTATTCGAGGCAATATTGAAACTAGAATTAAAAAAATATCTGGAGATAATTATGATGCTATAGTTCTTGCACATGCAGGAATTTCTAGATTGGGAGTTGATGTAAAATTTACTTCTTTATCTACTGAAGATTTCTCTCCTTCACCTGGTCAAGGTGCTATTGCAATCGTTGCACGGATTGATGATTCTCAAACAATTGAAATGCTAAAAAAAATTGAAGACCCTGATACTCGATTGGAAATTGAGGCTGAACGTGCTTTATCTGATTTTATTGATTCTGGTTGTAGATTTCCTTTGGGTGCATATGCAACATCAGACGGCTCTAAAATGACATTAACTGTATATGCATTTTCTGTTGATGGTGAACAATCTCTACAGGTAACCCGCTCTGGTGATAAGGATAACCCAAAATTATTGGGTAAATTAGTTGGTGAGGAATTGCGTAGTAAGGGAATTAATGATCTTGCATTAAATTGGAGGGAGAAAGTAGATGAATGGAATACGACATGACTGGTAAAGTATATCTTGTTGGAGCAGGGCCTGGAGATAGTAAATTAGTTACTCTAAGAGCTGTTGAATTAATTGAAAAAGCTGATGTTGTTTTGTACGATAGACTAGTTAGTAAAAAAATTATTTCTATGATTCCTAAAACTGCAAAAAAAGTCTATGTTGGGCGAGCAGTAGGTGATGACACCACTCATCAAAAAGGTACTAATGATTTAATGGTTGAATATGCAAAATCTAACAAACATGTTGTTAGACTAAAAGGTGGAGATCCGATTATTTTTGGACGTGGTGGTGAAGAAGCTGAATTTCTCAAAGATCATAAAATAAAATATGAAATTGTTCCTGGGATTACTTCTGGAATTGGATCTGCAACATATGCTGGAATTCCTTTAACTCATAGAAAATATGCATCATCAGTTGTTTTTGTTACAGGTCATGAAGATCCTGAAAAGAAAGAAGAAATTGTTAAATGGAAAAATCTTGCAAAATCCGTAGATACTATTGTTATAATGATGGGTTTGTCTAGAATTGATATTATTTGTAAACAACTAATTTTGGGAGGTATGGACAAAAAAATGCCAGTAGCTGTAATTCAAAATGGAACAACTCCACAACAAAAAATGATAAAAGGAAATGTTACAAATATTGCAAAAAAAATTAAAGAAAATAAAATGACCCCTCCTACAAATATAATTATTGGCAGGGTGGTTGATCTATCTGATGTTATTGGGTGGAAATAATGCTTAGTGGAAAAACTATTGCCATAACCCGTTCAGAAGACGACGCTTCAGAATTTATTTCACTTGCAAAAAATAATAATGCTACTGCTGTTCCGTTGCCTACAATAGAATTAGTAAGTAAAGGTGAAAAAATAGTTGATGAGTTTTTAGAATCTGTTTCTAAATACAATCCTGACTATTCTGTTTTTATGAGTTCAAAAGCTGTGAAATTATTATTTAACACTGCCAAACAATTAGGAAAACTTGAAAAACTACAATTGGCAGTTGCCAATACTATTGTAATGTCTGTTGGACCTAAAACATCTCTTACACTTGAGGCAGAGGGAATTAAAGTAAATCATCAACCTACAATTTTTTCATCAGTCGGTGTAGGTGAAGAATTTACAAAACTTAATGCTGTTGGAAAAAAGGTTATTGTTCCACGTAGTGGTGCATCAACCCCTTTTCTAAAAGAATTACTTTCTAAAATTGGAATTGATGTATTGGAAATTCATCTGTATGATGTTTGTGCTTTTAGAGATACTACTCAATGGAATGGATTTAGAGAATTATTTTCTCAAAATAAAGTCGATGGTATTTTATTTACCAGTGCATCCTCTGTTAGGGGATTTTTTGAAATAATGTCTAAAGACTATGCTATGGATCTATTGCTTGATAATCTTACAAAATCTTCTGTAGTTGCAATTGGACCATTCACTTCAGATGAATTAAAAAAATTCAAAGTCAAAAATACTGTTTCAGAAGTTCATACTGTTGCAGGTGCATTTGATGCTATGAAAACTACTTTGAATGTGTGATCTAAGTCTTATTTAGCTCAAGCTATTTAGCTGTCCCTATTTTTCCTCATGTATTTATAATATAACGGAGTTATCATTGACATGACAACAGAAAACCTTGACATTGATTATACAAAATATGATTTTAAAGATTCTACCGAAATGTATGTCCACCTTAGTAAGAAAGGACTCTCTAAAAATACTGTAATTGAAATTAGTAAAATGAAAAACGAGCCACAGTGGATGCTGGATTTCAGATTACGTTCTTATGAAATTTTCATGCAAAAACCAATGCCAACTTGGGGTGGTGATCTTAGTCAAATTGATTTCCAAAATATCTACTATTATGCTAAAGCATCTGAAGGTGTCGCAAAAGATTGGGATGATGTTCCAGACAATGTTAAAAAAACTTTTGATAAACTTGGAATTCCAGAAGCTGAAAAGAAATTTTTAGCAGGTGTTGGTGCACAATACGAATCTGAAGTTGTTTATCACAGTTTAAGAGAAGATTTAGCAAAACAAGGTGTTTTGTTTTTAGATACTGATCAAGCTTTAATTGATCATCCTGAATTATTCAAAAAATACTTTGGTAAAATTATCCCTCCAGAGGATAACAAATTTGCAGCACTAAACAGTGCTGTATGGAGTGGTGGCTCATTTATCTATGTTCCAAAAGGTGTTCATATCGACATGCCTTTACAAGCATACTTTAGAATTAATGCCGAAAACATTGGTCAATTTGAAAGAACATTAATCATTGTTGATGAAGGTGCAGAAGTACATTACATCGAAGGTTGTACTGCTCCTGTATATTCTTCTGAATCACTTCACTCTGCTGTTGTTGAACTTGTTGCACACAAGGATGCAAAATTAAGATATACTACTATTCAAAACTGGAGTTCTGATGTTTATAATCTTGTAACAAAACGTGCTTATGCATACGAAGGTGCAACTGTTGAATGGATTGATGGAAACATTGGAAGCAAATTAACTATGAAATATCCTGGTGTGTATCTTATGGGTGAAAGAGCATATGGTGAAACATTATCTATTGCATTTGCAGGTAAAGGTCAACATCAAGATACTGGCGCTAAAATGGTACATCTTGCACCAAACACAACTTCTAAAGTTACATCTAAATCTGTAAGCCGATTAGATGGACGTTCAACTTATAGAGGAATGTTGAATGTTGCAAAGGGCGCTACTGGTGTAAAATCCACTGTTAGATGTGATGCATTGCTAATGGATGATACCTCTAAAACTGATACTTATCCGTATATGGTAATTGATCAAGAGGATGCAACAATTACTCACGAAGCTACTGTGGGAAAAATTGGCGACGAACAAATTTTCTATCTTATGTCCAGAGGATTTAGTGAGGAGGATGCATTATCATTAATTGTTAATGGATTTATGGAGCCATTTACAAAAGAACTACCAATGGAATATGCAGTTGAATTAAACAGACTCATTAAATTAGAAATGGATGACTCTGTGGGATAAACTCCCAATTTTTATCTGATTAATCATGTCTCAAGAATTACTTTCAAAACTAAACACTTCTCATATTGAAGAAATTTCTTCATCTATGAATGATCCTGAGTGGTTAAAAAATTATAGAAAAAATTCTTTATCCATTTATGATAGTCTTCCAATTGAGACATCTCCATTATACAACAAGTATACTGATGCAAAAAAAATGGATCCTGAAAAAGTATCTCTTTCAAACACTACTACTGAAACAGTACCTGCTTTTCTTAAGAAAAGATTAGGTGAATTAGAAAATGAAATTTGTATTATTCAAATTGGAACTAACATTCATAGAATTAATCTACCTGAGGAATTAAAATCAAAAGGTCTTGTGATTTCTTCAATCTCTGATGCCATTCAAAATAATTTTGAATTAGTAAAAAAGGCTTTAGAGGCATCAGATTCTGGAGATGATAAATTTACGGCTTTGAATAATGCCGCTTTTAATTCTGGAATATTTATCCACATACCACGTAATTTTATTTTAGATAAACCCATTTACTTTTTGACATGTTTATCTGAAGATGGCCATTCAACTATTTCTAGAAATATTATTTTTGCAGATGAGAGTAGTAAATCTACGCTTGTTCAAGAATTGTATTCTGCAAATATTCAAACACAGCAAGCATATCTTGAATTAATGAATACAAATGTTGCTGCAAATGCTCAATTGGATGTTACTACTTTACAAATGATGGATCAACAGGCTGTAACTTTTTCAACAAAACGTACTGACTTAGGACAAGATGCTAAAGTAAACTGGTACTCTGGATTATTTGGTTCAATGTTATCTAGATATAAAATTGAATATTTTCTTAATGGTACTGGTGCATCCTCAAATGACTCTGAAGTTATTTTTGGAAATAATGAACAATCTTTTGATATTCAAACTAATGTGAACCATGAAAGCCCATCTACTGAAGGACGTGTAGTTGAAAAATCTATTCTTAGAAATAAATCTAAATCTCTTTTCAAAGGAATGATTAGAATTAAGGAAAATGCAACTAAATCAAATTCTTTCTTATCTGGACGTTCAATTCTTTTAGACAAAGATGCAAAATCTGATTCAATTCCTGGATTAGAGATATTTACTAATGATGTTAAGGCAACACACTCTGCATCTGTTGCACAAATTGATGAAGAACAAATTTTCTATCTAAAAACTAGATGTCTAACTCATGAGGAAGCTGAAAGAACTATTGTTGAGGGTTTCTTAGAACCCCTTTCAAGAAAAATGTCTTTTCAAGTTAGAGCATGGATTGCATATCTTATTGAATCAAAATGGGATAATCGTGAATTGAGTATAAATACAGATGAAGAGCTAGCAAAGTTTGTTGAAATCGAAGAAACCCGTTATGATGAAAATTCCGAAGTTGAACAACACTACAAGTATAGGTGATTTTTTTGTCTGAATGGATTAAAACATGCAATTTAGAACAAGTAAAAAAAGGTGAACTTTTTGGCTTTGTAAAGGATGGAATGAAATTATTGATAGCAAATCTTGATGGAAAAATTCATGCTACTGATTTAATTTGTACTCATGCTGATGCCGATCTTTCTACTGGATTCTTTAGTGAAGAAGGTGTTAGATGTCCATTACATCTTTCTGTTTTTAATTTAGTTAATGGTAAACCAAATAATCTTCCAGCTGAAACTGCTCTTAAAGTATATCCAGTTAAAATTGATAACAACGAAATATTTGTGGAGGTTTAAAAATTGCAAAGTACTGAAGACTCTTTTGAAAATCTTAGAAATGACTTTCCAATTTTAAAAAGAACTGTTAGGGATAACAAACGTCTTGTTTATCTAGATAATGCATCTACAACTCAAAAACCTAATCAAGTAATTGATGCTATTACTGATTATTATAGAAATCATAATGCAAATATTCATCGTGCAGTATATGCCCTTGCTGAAGAATCTACTGAAGCTTATGAATCAGCTAGGGATAAAATTGCAAAATTTGTTAATATTAAAAATCGCCAAGAACTTATTTTTGTTAGAGGAACTACTGAAGCAATTAATTTAGTTGCATATGCATGGGGGAGATCTCATATCAATGAAGGTGATATTATTGTCACCACCGAATATGAACATCATAGTAATATTGTTCCATGGCAATTACTCACTCAAGAAAAACGTGCAAAATTAGAATATATTGGAATGAATGATGATGGACAATTAAATTTAGATGATCTTGATAAATATCTTGCAACTGGTAAGGTAAAACTTGTAACTTTTAGTTTGATGTCTAATGTTCTTGGAACTATTACTGATGCTGAAAAAATTATTGCAAAATGTAAGGCTGCAGGTGTTCCTACTTTGATTGATGGTGCACAAGCCGTACCTCACATGAAAGTTGATCTTGATACTTTGGGTTGTGATTTCTTTGCATTCTCTGGACACAAAATGTTGGCTCCTACTGGAATTGGTGTTTTATGGGTTAGAAAATCTGTATTGCAAACAATGAATCCATTTCATGGTGGTGGTGATATGATTAGAGAAGTTCACAAGTATGAAACTACTTGGAATGATTTACCTTACAAATTTGAAGCAGGAACTCCAAGTATTGCAGATGTTATAGGATTTGGAGCTGCAATTGACTATCTTACAAAAATTGGAATGGATAATGTGAGACAACATGAAATTGAATTAACTAAATACGCTATAGATGAATTTTCAAAAATCCCTGGACTTCAAATCTATGGTACTAAAGATATTACAAAACGTGGTGGTGTCATATCATTTAATTTTGCAGATGTACATCCACATGATGTTGCTCAAATAATTGATGGGGAGGGAATTGCACTTCGTTCAGGTCATCACTGTGCTCAAGTATTGATGGAGAGACTAAACGTTGCTGCAACTTCTAGAGCTAGTTTCTATATTTATAATACAAAGGCTGATGTTGATGCTCTCATCAATTCATTAAAAATAGTGGCTAAGGTGTTTAAATTATGAGCGGCACTGATATCTACCATGAAATGATTGTTGATTATTCAAGAAATCCTCTCAACTATGGAGAAATTGAAAATCACGATGTAACATTTCATGATTCCAACCCTCTATGTGGTGATAGTATTGACATTGATATGAAAATTGATGATAACAAAGTCACTGATATTAAATTTCATGGAAAAGGCTGTGCAATTTGTATGGCTTGCACTTCTGTTCTCACTGATATTGCTAAAGGAAAATCTCTTGATGATGTCAGAAAAATTGAAAAACATGATGTGCTAGGTGAATTAGGATTAGACCACTTACAGGCTGTTAGAATTAAATGCGCATTACTTTCTCTTAAGGTGCTCAAATCTGCATTGTATACCTATATTGGTTCTAATTTGGATGATGCAACCGATGTAGATACGCTAAAAACAGAGGCCGAGAATCTGTACTAGTATGAGTGATTTTACACCTTTAATTCCAATTCCGTTACAAATAAGAAAAATTATTTTTGAAAAATTTAATGACACTGATACAAAATTTACCAATGACCAAATTTTTGAAATTCTCAAATCCAATGGTGACATTGATTCTTCTTGGATAATTGATGACACTGAATCTTTATTCAATGATCTTTGTGATTCTGGTCTTACACGTAGTATAGCTCAGAATTTGACTACTATTTTTCTAAAATTATTTGATACTGTTGAAAAACTTCATTGTAATTCCTGTAGTAATGATGTCTATCTTGGAATTGCTGAAGAAAGAACTTGTCCTAACCCTTCTTGTAAATCTTCTATTTAGATCTGTATTTTTCTGCAGCATCTTCTAATGCCTTCATCATTGAAAGTTTTTCTCCAGTTAGATATAGTACCAATGCACCACCTGCAGTACTAATGTGATTAATTTTATCTGCTAACCCTTGTTGCTTTAATGCTGTTGTTAAATGTCCGCCACTGACAATTGTTGTTGCCATTGAATTTGCCACTGAAGTAAGCATTTGTGTTGTACCATATTTGAAATTCTCTTTTTCAAAAAATCCTGCAGGACCACTAATGAACACAGTTCCAGCACCTGAAATTAATTTTGAATAATATTCAATTGTTTTAGGACCTAGGTCAAAAATTTTATCTTCCTTTTCTATCTCTCTAACATCCATTTCTACCCTTTGACCATCTTTATCAATTGCGACATCTACTGGAGTTGCGAATACATCTGGATACTCCCCTATCAATGAATGTGCTTTTGCAACAATCTCTTCTTCTCTTTTGATTCCTAAAGGTGATTTAATTCTGGCTTGAGCACGCATGAACACATTTGCAATTAACCCTGTAAGTAAAACATGGTCTGCCCTTCCATTTTGAATTAGTAATTTTATTGCCTCTAATCTATCTGGCACTTTGGATCCTCCTAGAATAATTACGTGCGGTGCTTTTGCAACTGTCATTATGGTGTCTAGATTTCTTACTTCTCTTTCAACAATTCGTCCTGCACATGCTGGTAGTACTTGTGCAAATCCTACAATTGACGGATGTGATCTATGTGCACTTGGAAACGAATCCAATACACAAAGATCAAATAATTTTGATAATCTTGACACCATTATTGTTTTTGCGGCATTTTCTGGTGTAAATTCATAATTCTCTTCAGCACATAATCTTAAGTTGTCTAAAAGTAGTATTTCGCCATCTTCTAATTTTTTAATTGCATTTTGTGCTGCTTCTCCGATAGTATCTTCAACATATTTTATTTTTCTATTCATTAATTTTTCAAGGACTTCTGCATGCTTATTCATCCCTGTATACTCGTTGTTTCCTACTCTTCCTTGATGGGATGCTATTACTACTTTGGAATCTTTTAATGATTCTAGAGTTTCAATTGCTTCTTCAATTCTTTTTGTACCTAGAATTTCATTAGTTTCTGGATCTATGGGACAATTCATATCCATTCTAACAAAAACTGTTTTCCCCTTTAGATCAAAGTCATCTAATGTGAGTATTTTCACAATTTTTCTAGTATATCCTTGGTTAAAATCTTTGAGCCGATCATGATTATTTTTATAAATTTTGTTTGTATTGTACGGGTTATTTTTTAAAAGTTATGTATTAATGTAAATTAAAATGTATATTGTTGAGGTTTAATTAATTGAAAAATTGGCTTTTTGATATCCGTTCGCGTTCTTTTGTCTTATTGACCGTACTCTTCATTTTTTTGACATCTCTTGTATTTTTTGAATTAACTGATGATTTTGATCAAAATGTAATTCGATTCTTTTCAGAGAATGTCGGAAATTCCACTTTAGACCTTGTTATGCAGTATGTTACAGAAAGTGGAGATGTTTTCAATATGATGATGTTTGCAATTATAATATTATTGATTCCAAAAACTCGTAGAGTTGGAATTACCCTTTTAATTTTGATTGTAATCTCTACTCTACTTACAGGATACATCAAATGCGGTGTTGATAGGGATAGACCTGATTATGAGTATCTTGGAGTTGAATTCCCTGTACAAATTAGTCGTGATACATTTGCATTATTTTGTGAAGGTGGTTTTGATGCTTCATACCCTTCTGGCCATGCAGCTAGATCAATGATATTTGCAATTATTTTGGGCTATGCACTATCTGAGAGATTTCCTCGTGGTGCATATTTGATATTCATTTATCCTGCAATGATCTCTTTCAGTAGATTGTATGTTTTACAACATTTTCCAATGGATGTAATTGGCGGAACTATAATTGGTGTGATGCTTGCTGGTGTTATGGCAAATCGAACAAAATTATATCAAATTTTTGATAAATCAAAAACCTAGTTCTGTTAGAATTGAATTATCAATTAAAACAATTGCAAAATGATCTTCGTTATGATGATACGTCCAATACTTGACATCTCTGGTTTCATTTTTTTGTCGAAGTCCTTTTGTTACACCCGTGGTAACTGTATACCCTATTCTTTTTGCAATTTTAGTTTCTTTTGGCATTAAAACTTTGTAACCTGCTTTTTTATCTTTAAATCCTAAATTTACCATGTCTTCTACTGCTTGCACTGCCTCATTTTCATTTTTTACATCATATATTTTTGATATTGGCAGATCTTTTGGATGGAAATCCATGGTTTTACTAAACTATTGTCACTAATATTTTTTCAAAAATCCTTTTTTTCCATTAATGTTAGTTAATTTTCTTAACCGAAAAGTCAAATCCTGATCATGTTAACAACTTAATCTCCTCTTTTATTTGATGTAGATATTGGAATCATTAGAACAAACAGTAATTCAATTACGTCAAAAAAAGAAAGCAGCAATACAATCAAAACAAAATGCTGAGAACGAACTTCGTCAACTTCAATCTATTGAAAAACGTTCTTCCACTGGATTACATAATGTTGATAAAAAAATTGAATCTGAGAAAGAGGATGTTTCAGATGTTTCAGACAATCTTACTAGAAAAACTGCTCAAGTTGAAAGTATTGAAAGATTAGTATCTGTTGCTGAAGAACGTGTTACTAGTGAAAAAGAACTCATTGATCAAACTGAACAACAAATTGAATTTGCTGAAACTCCTGAAGAAAAACAGAGTGCTGAGGATAGATTAAGATCATTAAATGGCCATCTCCAGGAATTAATCTCTGAAATTAAAAATAGACAAAAAACATTAAAAAAAATAACTGGTGAAGTTTCTACATTTGATGAACTTAAATCCAAAATTACAACACAAATTAAAAAACAAACTCAATCAAAACCATCTCTACGTACTAAGCTAACTACCAGCCATAAGACTGCTGTAAAGGTTATACAAGAAATTGAGAAAATAACCAAATCTGAAGAAAATATTACAAAGACTCTGGATAGAGCAACCTCAAAATTAAAAGAATATCTTGCAAAGAAGACTGCAGCTAAAAGAAAACCAGCAAAGAAAACTATTGCTAAAAGAAAACCAGCAAAGAAAACTATTGCTAAAAGAAAACCAGCAAAGAAAACTATTGCTAAAA
>Ga0308012_10000464_pt1 | contig 24516 bp, 15 predicted proteins | sample Neamet179_FD_203133 | JGI IMG/M metagenome (GOLD analysis project Ga0308012, IMG submission 203133) | Marine microbial communities from water near the shore, Antarctic Ocean - #179 | ecosystem: Environmental > Aquatic > Marine > Unclassified | place: Southern Ocean | collected 2014-07-25 | reverse complement strand
TCTTTAATAGCTTCATCAGAAACTTTAAAATAGGCACCAATAGTAATTGCAGCAGCAATGTTTGAATAATTATATGCGCCAATTAAATTACTTTGTATCGTATTATTGTTATAAGATAGCTTCACAAACGGATTTGCTTCTAAAAAACGTAATGCTTCTACCTTAAAATTGATTGTATTTATTTCTTGTGTTTTTTCAACCTGAATTTTATCCTCAGGATTTACAAAAACAGTTTTGTTATTTTCTTTTAAAAAAGCATACAACTCACTTTTTCCTTTAATGACACCTCCCATGCCTCCAAAACCTTCTAAATGTGCTTTTCCGAAATTAGTGATGTAGCCAAAATCAGGTTCAGAGATAGCGCACAAAAGGGCAATTTCTTTTAGATGATTCGCGCCCATTTCTACAACCCCTAATTCAGTTTTATCCGTCATAGAAAGCAATGTTAAAGGCACACCTATATGATTGTTTAAGTTTCCTTTTGTTGCTTGCGTATTGTGTTTTTTATTTAAAACAACATGGATCAATTCTTTTGTGGTTGTTTTTCCATTACTACCCGTTAAACCAATTATAGGAATCTTTAAGTGTCTTCTATGGTAATTTGCGAGCTGTTGTAATGTCTCTAAAACATTGTTAACCAAAATAATATTTTCTTTGGTTTCATATGCTTCTTCATCAACAATAGCAAAACTTGCGCCTAGTTTTAGTGCCTCTTCGGCAAAGCTGTTCCCGTTAAAATTATCGCCTTTTAAAGCGAAAAACAACGTATTCTTTCGAATGTTTCTGGTGTCTGTATCTACCAAAAAGTGTTGGCAATACAATTTATAAAGGTTGGCTATTTTCATTTTTTAAATATACTCAAAAGAGAATGGTTTTGAGAGATTTAGTGAGTTTGTTTTTTTCTTTGATTAGGGCTTCAGTTTTTTAGATGACTTGGAGTGAAGAGTAGAAAACTTGGACTTTGACTAAGGCTAAGACTAAATCCGTCAATCGTTTTCCGTTTGTCGTTTAATGAACAAGGGATATCGAAATCAAAATCAGACTCAATGTCATTTCGACAAAGCGAAGTATGAGCGACGAGAAATCTCAATTGTTTCTCGTTTAACGAACATCAAACATCGAAGACGAAAACAAAGTCTATGTCACAGTCTATGTAATAACGAAGACTATTCTAATACTTTTTTGCTTGATCAAAAAGTATTCAAAAAATCAAGACTCACTTTTATTTTTTGAGTTTTCTACTTTCTATTTCACTATCGAATCCAGACCGTAAACTCTTTGGATTCTTACCGTTTCATAGAAATTGAATTCTCATAAAAAATAAAATAGGTCGGGTTTAGATTCTGAATTTATAAATCCAAATCGTCAATCGTTTCTCGAACAACGGAAAACGAACATCGAATATCGAACAACGAATATTGAAGTCAACGTCAAAGTCAAAGTGAATGTCAATGGTTCATCGTCCATCGTTTCTCGAACAGCGGAAAACGAACATCGAACAACGAACAACGAACAACGAAGAAAGCTGCCTGTTTTGCGTATTAAAAAAAAAGCCTCATTATCTTTTACAATAATGAGGCTTTTTTTTTAATACGTATTTTTATCTACTAGGGTTTCTAGCTTTTCTTTTACCGTTAGTCATTGGACCAACTTTATCAGATACACATCTAAAACCAATAAAGTTTGTTGCCATATATTCTGGTAAATATCTTCTTTGCGCTGGGTCTAACCAATATTCTCTATCAGACCAAGAACCACCTTTATAAACTCTCGCTTTATCACTAATTAAAGTAGTACGTTTTTTCGCATCGTTTGTTAAGACTTCTTCTCCTGTTTCAGAATTTCGTACCCTTTTAGGGTCTTCAGGTGAGTTGTACATATTAGCTCTTGCTGTAAATTGCTCTTCATCGTCTTCATAAAAACGAGAAGAGTTTAAATCTCCATCACCAATATTAGCGTTGTCTGCAACTGTAAAGTTTCTTCTTAATGTAGTATCATCTTTTGTAATTGAGATATACTTAATAGTCCCTGGTAATTGTTTAGGAATAATTCTCCCGTTAGGTAAAGTATCATATACTACTGTTGTGCTTGCTTCACTTGACGCAATTACAACATTACCTTCTTTGTCAATCATCTTTTTAGTGAATATGTTTCCTCTAAAATAATTGAAATCATTCGCATCATTATCAATCAAAGGTCTGTAAACATCAGAAACCCATTCGGCAACATTTCCAGACATGTCGTACAGTCCAAAACCGTTTGGTGGATAAGATTTTATTTTATTAGGAATATCAGCACCATCAGAACTCCAGCCAGATAAACCGCTATATTGGCCTTTTCCTTGTTTAAAGTTTGCTAACTGATCTCCTTTAGTTCTTTTATCTTTTGATCTAGAGTACTTCCCATTCCAAGCATATTTTTTTCTACCTCTTATGTTGTTGTATTCTCTATTTTCTACGTTTGCTTTTGCAGCAAATTCCCATTCAGCTTCTGTCGGTAATCTAAAACGTTGTGTTAAAATACCATCAGCTCGTGAAATTTTTCTTCCTTGAAAATCACCTTTACCTGCTTTAGGTTGACCTTTTCTTCTTAAAGTTCTTCCAACACCTCTTTTGTATACTGTTGTATCGCCATCAAATAATTTAGAATCATCAGCTAAAAAAACATCCGTATCAAAAAAGTTATTGATTGTATCTGACTCAAAAATGTTTTTAATATGACCTTTGTCAATTAATGTTTTTAAGTTTACAGCATTCGTACGCCATTTACAATATTCATTTGCTTGCAACCAACTTACACCAACCACTGGGTAATCTGCATATGCTGGATGGCGAAAATAGTTTTCTGATAAAATATCTGTATTTCCTAAACTTTTTCTCCATACCAAAGTGTCTGGTAAAACAGAACTGTAAATATGTTTGTAATTATCTTCTGAAGGAGGGAAAACATTCTTCATATATTGTACATATAAAAAATATTCTGAGTTTGTAACCTCTGCCTCATCCATATAAAATGAACGAACATGTAGTTTTTTAGGAGTCGTATTCCAATCAAACATTACATCATCTTGCACTTGGCCCATTGTAAAAGAACCTCCTTCTACAGCAACCATGCCTAAAGGTGTTTTTTGACCAGCATCAGATTCTCCTTTGGCAAAGTTACCATATCGAGCATCGTTAAAAGGCAAGCCTGTAAGTCTTGATTTATTATTACTAGAAGTTTTACAATTAAATAATAGTAGTGATGTGAAAACTACTAGTGTTATTTTAAATATGTTTTTCATTTCCTAATTTAAAAATTGATAGGGTTTTTTTATAGTGATGCAATTTACACTAAATATAATTTCTTACAAGTTATTTGTGAAAATTAACGCATCATTTTTTATACTTATTCTTAAAACGATTGCTTTTATACTTTAGTATAATTTATCTTTGTTTGTAATAAAACATTTAATCGTTATTTGCGTTACTTGAATACTTATATGAAAAAACAGTTATTACTTATTTTTTGTGGCTTTTTAATACAGGTTAGCTTTTCTCAACCTAACAATTCAGTACTGTCTTCTGGAGCGTGGTTTAAGTTTTCGATAGACACGACAGGTGTTTTTAAAATTGATAAAAACTTATTACAGCAAATTGGTGTTTCCACAAATGGATTAAATCCGAAAAAGATCCATATTTATGGAAATGGGGGACAGCTTTTAGGGGAAACAAACAGTGATTTTCGAGAAGATGATTTACAAGAGAATGCCATTTATATAGAAGGAGAAGGTGATGGTTCTTTTGATAATGGTGATTATATTCTTTTTTATGCCAAAGGACCTCATGATTGGACTATAAATACGACAACGAATTCTGTAAAACACCGGCAAAATATTTATGCTGATAAAGCCTATTATTTTATTACTGTAAATAATACAGACGGAAAAAGAATTGCTCAAAAAACAGAAAACACAACGAGTCCTGCAATTCCAATAACAATTTTTGATGATTATATTTTTCATGAAAAAGAGGTGAAAAATCTTTTTGCTGTGGGTGCACAATGGTTTTTTGGAGAAAATTTTAACGTGCAAAATACCCAAGACTTTACGATTCCTTTTCCGAATGCAGTTGCAAATGAAGAGTTATATGTAAGAGTTAGAGGGGTTTCTAATTCTGTAGTTTCATCTTCGATGGATGTAGATATTAACGGACAAGATCTTTTCGCTATTAATTATCCCGCCGTAAACCTAAATTCATTAACAAAAGCGTATGCCGTTGAAAAAAATGAAACTGTTGTAAATAACGCTGAAAACATAACGATTTCTATCACCTATAATAATAACGGGAATCCTTCAGCAAGTGCTTTTTTAGATTTCATAGAAATTGTTGGAAAAAAACAATTAAAGTTTTCCGATTTTCAGTTTTCATTCAGAAGTTTTGAACAAGCAAATACAACAGGAGCTGTGGTGTATCAAATCGAAAATGGAAGCACTGCTTTTCAAGTTTGGGATGTAACAAACCCGACTTCTCCAGAAGTAATAACCAATCAAAGCACTACAAATAATTTCACCTTTCAAGACGATGCAGGTGCTTTAAGAGAATACATTATTTTAGAAGATTCTGATTTTTACAGACCAGAGGCCATCCAAAATTCAAGTATTGTAAATCAGAATTTACATGCTTTAAAAGACATCAATTATATTATAATCACAAATTCTGAACTCTCTGCTCAAGCACAAAGATTGGCAGATTATCATCAAACGAACTCAGATTTAACAACAAAAGTAGTATTGCTAGATGAAATTTATAATGAGTATTCTTCAGGTTCAAAAGATATTACAGGAATTCGTGATTTCTTAAAACAAGTATATACGACAAATTCATCCGCAGATAAAAAACTAAAATACGTCTGTTTTTTTGGAGATGGTTCTTATGATTATAAAGACAGGCTTCAAGGAAACAATAATATTGTTCCGGTAAAATTATCGAACGTTAGTTTCAATTTAGCGAGTTCATGGGTAACAGACGATTATTTTGTGATGCTAGAAGACCACGAAGGTCGTATGTTAAGTTCTCATACTGTTGATGTCGCTTCAAGCAGAATACCTGTTTCTACAATTTCTGAAGCAACGACTGTAATTGATAAAATTTTAAGCTATTACAGTGAAAATGCCATTGGAGATTGGCGAAATACGATTACACTATTAGCAGATGATATCGATGCAGTTGGGGAAGAAGTGATTGAGCAAGGAGTGGAATCTATTGCGGATGAGATTAAAAATAACAAACCTGTTTTTAATGTCAATAAAATTTATGTAGATGCATATGTGCAAGAAAATTCTTCTGGAGGAGAGCGATATCCAGAGGTAAAGAAAGCAATTACAAATGCGATTGAAAAAGGGACTTTGGTTTTTGATTATTTTGGTCATGGAGGGGAAGATGGTTTTGCTTCGGAAAGAATTTTAGATGTACCTCAAATTCAGGGTTTTAACAACTCTAATACGTTGCCTCTTTTAATAACGGTTACTTGTGATTTTTCTAGATTCGACAATCCAAACAGAATTACAGCGGGTGAGTTGACTTTAAAAAATAAAACGGGAGGCGCTGTAAGTATGATTACGACCACTAGAGAAGTTTTTATTTCTACAGGTCAGCGTTTTAATGAACAATTAATCCGAAGGTTATTAGCCTTTAATAATGAGGATTTAACAATTTCGGAAGGTTTAATGGCGACTAAAAATCAGTTTTCAAGTACTCAAAAGTTCTTTATCTTTTTCTTTGGAGATCCAGCTATGAAGTTAGCGGTTCCAAAACCAAATATTCGCATCACAAAAATGAATGATGTTCTTGTTTCTCAATCTTTAGATACACTAAAAGCATTGTCGAGAGTGAAGTTTGATGGGATTGTAACAGATGATTCAAATGCAGTTCTAACCAATTTTAATGGTACGCTCTCAACGACCGTTTTTGATAAATTAATTGATAAAACGACCTTAGATAATGATGGTTTTGGAATTGAAATGCCTTTTGATACACAAGATAGTAAATTGTTTAGAGGAAAATCTACCGTAGAAAATGGTGTTTTTAGTTTCGAGTTTATTGTTCCGAAAGATATTAAAATTGCGTACGGAAAAGGAAAATTAAGTTTTTATGCAGAAAATGGCGAAATAGACAAAGCAGGTTACAATTTTGATGTTGTTGTAGGTGGAATTAATGAAAATGCTCCAGAAGATACGGTAGGTCCGGAGATAAAATTATTTATGAATGATGAGTCTTTTATCGATGGAGGCAATACGAATGCATCGCCAAATTTAATTGCTGTTTTATTTGATGTAAGTGGAATTAACACTTCTATCACTGCTGTAGATCATGATATCGTTGGGATTCTAGATGGTGATACCTTAAATCCAATTATTTTAAACGATTTTTATCAAACAGAATTAAACGATTTTACCAACGGAAAAGTGACCTATAGATTAAGAGATTTAGACGTTGGTCCACACACGTTAAAATTAAAAGCTTGGGATACTTACAATAACTCCTCAGAAACTACGTTAAATTTTGTGGTTGTTAGTGATGCTATTTTAAATTTAGAAAATGTGCTTAATTATCCAAATCCTTTTGTAAATTACACAGAGTTTTGGTTCAATCACAATAAGCCAAACGAACCTTTAGAGGTTCAAATTCAGATTTTTACAGTTTCTGGTAAATTGGTAAAAACCATCAATCAAAATGTTCAAACGACAGGTAATTTATCAAGAAACATTTCTTGGAATGGTTTGGATGATTTTGGTAATAAAATAGGTAAAGGAGTATATATTTATAAATTAAAGGTAAAATCAACGGCAAGTAATTTGGTTTCAGAGAAGTATGAGAAATTAGTAATACTACAATAAAAATTAGATATTTGCGTAACTAACTAGATAAATAGGAAATGAGAAAAATAGGATTTTGCATTGCACTTTGTGCTCTCGTAAGTTTAAAGGTAAATGCACAAACTGATACACAACAAACAGGTGGGATTACAACTGCAACTCCGTTTTTATTAATAGTACCAGATGCTAGAGCTGGTGGAATGGGAGATATGGGTGTTGCAACAACTGCAGATGGATTTTCTTTATTTCACAATCCAGCAAAAATTGTTTTTAGTGACAGGCAAATAAAAACAGGAATTACCTATTCGCCTTGGTTGCGTAATTTAACAGATGATATTTTTATAGGAAGTGGTTCTTATATTAATCGTTTTAGTGAAAACTCAGCTTGGGGTGCAGATTTTAAATATTTTTCTTTAGGACAAATAGATTTAACAAACGATGTAGGAGATCCTAACGGAACCATAAACCCGAGTGAATTTGTAGCAACAGGTTCTTACGCTTTAAAATTAAGTGAAACTTTTTCAATGGGAGTTTCTTTAAAATACATTCGTTCTAATTTAGCATTTAACGGTACTCAAGGAAATGCATTACAGCCTATCAATTCTTTTGCAGTAGATGTTTCTGGATATTATCAGTCTTTTGAAGAAAATTACGGTAATTTTAATGGACGATACAGAATTGGTTTCAATATTTCGAACATCGGACCAAAAGTATCTTATGTTCCTGGTGAAGAAGATTTTATTCCAACAAATTTAAAACTTGGTGGTAGTTTCGACTTTATTTTAGACGATTACAATACCATTTCTACAACTGTTGAATTTACGAAATTATTAGTGCCAACTCCACAGCCAGATGGTTCTGATGAAGACCAAGGTTGGATGCAAGGAATGTTTAGTTCTTTTGGAGATGCTCCAGGAGGATTTAGTGAAGAATTAAAAGAATTTACGTACGCTTTTGGTGCCGAGTATTTATACAACAATGCTTTTGCTTTAAGAGGAGGGTATTTTCATGAAAGTCAAGACAAAGGAAATAGACAATATTTTACTTTAGGTGGTGGATTTAAAACCAACGCTTTAAATATAGATTTATCGTATTTAATTAATTCTGCGGATGTTAATAATCCTTTAGAAAATTCATTGCGTTTTTCTTTATCTTTTGATTTAGGAGAAATCTATGACAACTATTAAAAGTAATAAATTTTTAGTAAGTTTACCATATGCAAAGCAGTCAAAAAAGGCTGCTTTTTTTTGACGCTATTATTTATGAAAAAAATTGAAATATCAACATCAGCAACCGTCTTTAGTGATGTGTCAGAACTTTCTTTAGAAGATAAAATGTTAATGGATAAAGCTGTAGAAGCTAGAAAGAAGGCATATGCACCGTATTCTAAATTTAATGTTGGTGCAGCTTTACTATTAGAAAACGACCAAATTGTTTTAGGAAACAATCAAGAAAATGCTGCGTACCCTTCAGGAATGTGTGCAGAGAGAGTTGCTGTTTGGATGGCTGGTGCTACATTTCCAGGTGTAAAAATCATAAAGCTAGCGATTTCGGCAAGTTCGTTAATCACTAAAGTTGATAAGCCTATCGGTCCTTGTGGAGCGTGTAGACAATCATTGTCAGAATATGAAATCAAACAAAAACAACCTTTTGAAGTTTTGTTTATGGGCGAAGTTGGTGAGATTGTAAAAACAACATCATTACTTTCATTATTGCCTTTTTCATTTGACAGTTCTTATTTGTAAATCATAATTAACAAGCTAAATGAATCCTTTAGCTCCGTCGAAAAGACTCACTTTTAAAAGATGAAACCAGATATTTCTACAAGGAAAGACATCAAACAGATCATCACAAATTTTTATGACTTCTTATTGATTGATGAAGAAATGATTCCTTTTTTCAAGGATATTGTTGCGGAAAATCAATTAGAACACCATTTAGATATTATTTCAGATTTTTGGAACGATATTATCTTTGATACGAATACGTATGAAAATAATGTAATGCAAAAACACCTTCATAAAAATGCTTTTGTAAATTTTAAAGCAGCGCATTTTACTATTTGGATATCGTATTTTTTTGAAACAATTGACACTTTTTATTCAGGCGATAATTCCGAAAGAATGAAGTCTAGAGCTCAATCTATTGCTACAGTTATGCAATTAAAGATGAATTTATATCCGAAGAAATAAAAGCTATTTACTGTTTTGGATTTCGTTTTTTTTAATTGATTTACCACTCTTTTCAAAATTAAACTACGTAATTTTATAGAAAATAGATAATTACAAAGAATGAACTCATCAAAAATTACTGGTACAGGAACTTTTATCCCATCTTTCATAAAAGAGAATGCAGATTTTTTAGAAGATGAATTTTTAAATAATGATGGTTCAACGTTTTCATCTGGTAATGATGTTATTATCGAAAAATTCAAAGCAATTACAGGTATTACAGAAAGACGATATGCAAAAGAGGAATACACTACTTCAGATTTAGCTTTTTTTGCAGCTCAAAAAGCAATTGAAGATGCGAACATCAATAAAGAGGAATTAGATTATATTATTCTTGCACATAATTTTGGAGATATAAAACAAGGAGCAATTCAAGGAGATATGTTGCCAAGTTTAGCGTCAAGAGTGAAATATAGATTAGAAATTGAGAATCCTAATTGTGTTGCCTACGATATTTTATTTGGTTGTCCTGGATGGATTGAAGGTGTTATTCAAGCACAAGCTTTTATCAAAGCAGGAATCGCAAAAAAGTGTTTAGTTATTGGTGCAGAAACATTATCGAGAGTTATTGATAAGTACGATCGAGATTCAATGATTTACAGTGATGGTGCAGGCGCTTGTATTGTAGAGAAAACGGAAGAATTAGACTCCGGAATTTTAAGTCATGCAACTCAAACTTTTGCAAAAGAGGAAGCTTATTTTTTACATTATGGAAAGTCTTATAATCAAGATGAAGATCCAGATGTACGTTATATAAAAATGTTTGGACGTAAAATTTATGAATTTGCAATAACAAATGTTCCTGCTGCAATGAAATCTGCTTTAGAAAAAAGTGGTCTTGAAATTGATGATGTAAAGAAGATTTTAATTCATCAAGCCAATGAAAAAATGGATGAAGCAATTATAAAACGCTTTTACAGATTGTATAAGAAACCGGTTCCTGAAGGAATAATGCCGATGAGTATTCATAAATTAGGAAATAGTTCAGTGGCGACAGTACCCACTTTATTAGACTTGATTTTGAAAGGTAAAATTGAAAACCAAGAGATACATAAAGGAGATGTAATTATTTTAGCATCTGTTGGAGCAGGAATGAACATCAATGCAATCGTTTATAAGTATTAAAGTCGCAAAGTTGCAGAGGAACAAAGTTGCAGAGTTGCAGAGTAGCAGAGTAGCAAAGTAACAAAGTAACAAAGTTGCAGAGTGGCAAAGTTTCAGAGTAGTAGAGTAAGAAAATTTTACATATAGTAGTGTACCTATGTTTTCTATGTGCCTATGTGTTCAGAAATGAAGAACTATTGTTGAAAAGTTAGAAAGTTAAAAAGTTACAAAGTCGCAAGATATCAGCGTAGTAAAGCTGAAAAGTGGCAAAATTTAGAAGTATATCGATACTTTTTATATGATTATGTCCTCAGAAATAGCAATCATTTTTTTATAAACTCTATAAAACATCAATAATTTGTAATTTATCTTAAAAAATATCAATTTCAGCATTTAAAATTTAATCTGAAATAGTATTTTTGCGCATGCAACAACACAACGTACTTATATTAGATTTCGGATCGCAATACACGCAATTAATTGCAAGAAGAGTCAGAGAATTAAACATTTATTGTGAAATTCATCCCTATAACCACCCACCAAAAGATTTAGGAAATTTTAAAGCTGTAATCTTATCAGGAAGTCCAAATTCTGTAAGAGGAGAAAGTGTTTTACATCCAGATTTATCAGAAATTAGAGGTAAAAAACCTTTGTTAGCTGTTTGTTATGGAGCACAATATTTAGCGCATTTCTCTGGTGGAAAAGTAGCACCTTCTAGCACGAGAGAATATGGAAGAGCAAATTTATCATTTATAAAAAATGAGGAAGCTTTCTTTCAAGATATTTCAGAAGGTAGCCAAGTTTGGATGAGTCATTCAGACACAATTAAAGATTTACCTACAAATGGCGTTTTATTAGCGAGTACTAAAGATGTAGAAAATGCTGCTTATAAAATTGAAGGAGAACAAACATTCGCGATTCAATTTCATCCAGAAGTATATCATACGAAAGACGGAAAACAATTATTAGAAAACTTTTTAGTCAATATTGCTGGTGTTGCACAAACTTGGACTCCAGATTCTTTTGTAGAAAGTACCGTTGCTGCAATTAGAGAAAAGGTTGGTAATGATAAAGTAGTTTTAGGACTTTCTGGAGGTGTAGATTCATCTGTAGCTGCAGTTTTATTAAACAAAGCAATTGGTGAAAACTTATACTGTATTTTTGTAAATAACGGTCTTTTACGTAAAAATGAGTTCGAAACTGTATTGACAAGATACGAAGGCATGGGATTAAACGTTAAAGGTGTAGATGCATCGGCACGTTTTTTGAAAGCATTAGAAGGATTAACAGATCCAGAGAAAAAAAGAAAAGCAATCGGAAATTCATTTATTGAAGTTTTTGATGATGAAGCAAATAAAATTAAAGGTGTAGACTGGTTAGCTCAAGGAACCATTTATCCCGATGTAATTGAATCTGTTTCTGTAAATGGAGGTCCGTCTGCAACAATAAAGAGTCATCATAATGTTGGTGGTTTGCCAGATTATATGAAGTTGAAGATTGTGGAGCCTTTAAGAATGATTTTTAAAGACGAAGTAAGAAGAGTAGGAGCATCTATGGGAATTGACCCTGATTTATTAGGACGTCATCCTTTTCCTGGCCCAGGATTGGGAATTAGAATTTTAGGTGATATTACTGCGGAAAAAGTTCGTATTTTACAAGAGGTAGACGCTATTTTTATAAATGGATTAAAAGAAGATGGCTTGTATGATAAAGTTTGGCAAGCAGGCGCAATGTTATTGCCAGTAAACTCTGTTGGAGTTATGGGTGATGAAAGAACGTATGAAAAAGTTGTCGCTTTAAGAGCTGTAGAAAGTACAGACGGTATGACTGCAGATTGGGTAGATTTACCATATAAGTTTTTACAAAAAATATCAAATCAAATAATAAATCAAGTAAAAGGTGTTAATAGAGTTGTGTATGATATTAGCTCTAAACCACCTGCAACTATAGAATGGGAATAACATATATGAAGCATGTAAAGTTTTTTATTTTTCTGTGTATTTTAACATTCACAGTTTCTTGTGGTCAACAAAAACGGTACATCCAGTACAAAGTAAAAAAGGGTGAAACTATAAATGTAATTGCAGCTAAGTTGAGTATGGATGCGAAAGATTTATTGCGTTTAAATCCTGATGTTGCAAGTGGACTTAAAGTAGATTCCTTTATTGTTGTTCCAGAAAAACAACTAAATAGTTATAAGATTAAACTAAAAAATAATCCAGAATTTGTTATTGATTCTTTATCAAATGAAGATAAAATTATAGCTGAAGAGGCAAAACTTTTAGAAGCATTAAAAGAAAAGTTTGTTGTTTATGAAGTAAAAAAAGGAGATACTTTTTACAATTTTAAAAAGAATTTTAATGTTACTAGGGGAGAGTTGTTAATTTTAAATCCTGAGCTAAAAGAAGGGTTAAAAGTTGGTCAGATTTTAAAAATTAAAGAAATTCCGGTAGATTTAACTTTAGAAGAGGTTTTTTATGAGGACTATATTCAGCCAGAAATAGCTTTAAAAGTAGCTTTATTATTACCTTTTAGAACAAGTAATTATAATAATGATACGATTACTGCACAACAGATTTTTACCAAGAATGCAACTTTAGTAAACATTGCAACCGATTTTTATTTGGGGGCAGAAATAGCGATAGATTCCTTAAGGAAAAAGGGTTTAGATATTGAGTTTAATGTTTTTGATACTGGAAACAGAAGAGAAGATGGTCTTAGAAATATTATTTCAGAGAATGACTTAAATAGTAATGACGCTATCATTGGCCCGTTATATTCAGAAGAGGTAGAAATGGTCGCAAGTAATGTAAGTGTACCAGTTATATTTCCTGTGTATTCTAACAGTCAATCCGATTTTTATTCGACTAATATTATAAAAACCTCACCAGAAAAAAGTGTTTTTAGAGCGGAGTTAGAAAGGTATATCAAAGAAAATTTTGGTTCGGGAAATATTATTATTGTGAGTGATGCTGAAATTAAAAATATAGAAACAAGTAGACTTTTAAAATCTTCATTAGAATTTGAAGACTCGATTAATGATGTACATGTTTTATCTCCGAATGAAGGATATATAGAGAAAACAAGATTCTTAGAAGTTCTAAAACCCAATACAAAAAATTGGATTATTTTGGCAACAGATGACAATGTTATTGTTTCAGATGTTATTAATAGTTTAATCAGTTTGCCAGAAGAAACAACTGCTAAGGTTTTTACTTTTGATAAAGGAAGCGTTTATAATAAGATTGATAACAGAAAATTAGCAAAGATTGGTTTCACCTATGTAAGTGAAGAATTTACAGATGAAAACTCTTTGTATTCAAGAGTTTTTAGAAAACAATATTTAAAGAAGAACAAAGCATTGCCTTCTTTCTATGCAACGAAAGGGTTTGATGTTACGTATGATATTTTAGTAAGATTGGCCTCTGGAAACGATTTAAAAGCAACGTTTAATCAAGGAGCATCTGCTAGAGTAGAAACAAAATTTGATTACAGAACGAGTAATACTGAAAATCAAGGACTGTTTATTATTCAGTATAATGAAGACTTAACTTTAACAAAGTTGAAATAAGGTTTTTAATTTTACTGAATTTACTTCAACATAAAATCACACAAATAAAAATCCGCTAAAAGCGGATTTTTTTATATCAGAAAAGAGTAAAACGTTAGATTTTTTTCATCTGTTGTTTCATCATTTGAATTTGTTCTTTTAGCATTCCGTTTTTGTCTAATTTTTTAGCTTCTGCCATTAAATTAGTAGCTTCACGTTTACGTCTTTTTGTCATTGCTATTCCTGCTAACTGTAGTTTCGCCATTGCTAAATCATGATCCATAGCCAATCCTAATTTTATAGCTTTACGTAAAAACTTTTCAGATTGCGTCATGTTTGTCTGACTCAACATAATACCATGTAAATAATTGTAATATCCTTGTTGCTTGGTGATTAAAGCTGTTTCTGGGTTTTTAATATACCCTAACCATTTTTGAGCTCCAGGGAAATTTTGTTTACGCAATTGTAAAAAAGCTAACAAAATGAATTCATTTTTAAAATATAGTAAAACAAAAATTCCAGCTAATAATAAGATAGAAATTCCATTCATAATATTTACTTGACTGAATTGATATGCAGACCAAATCGTAATTAAAGCTGCTATAACTAATTTTATATTTTTATGAAACATATTTAATAATTCTTTTTTTTGTCATCTCGGCAGAAGTCGAGAGGTTGTTTGTTTTTGTTCAAGAGCAAAAATACATTTTTCTCTTAAAAATTTAATGAATTACTTCTTGTAATATTTTTTGTACTTAAACCAAGATAAAGTTCCTAGAATTGCTACAAATCCCATTGCATAAAATACAGAGCTTGGTGTGATTACTTGGTCTCCACTTGCATAAGAATGTAATCCTGATAGATAGAAATTCACTCCAAAATAGGTCATCATAATAGAGAAGTAAGCAATAATTGTCCATAAACTAAACGTATATTTTCCTCTTAAACCAGGTATTAAACGCATGTGCAAGACAAAAGCATAAATCATAATTGAAATTAATGCCCATGTTTCTTTAGGATCCCATCCCCAATAACGACCCCAACTTTCATTGGCCCACATTCCGCCTAAGAAGTTACCTATCGTTAACATAATAAGTCCAACAGTAACTGCCATTTCATTGATAATGGTAATTTCTTTTATATTGATATCCATTTTCTTTTTATTCTTTTCATTTGTAAAAAGAATTAAAAAGAGTGAGAAAATTCCTAAGATCATTCCTAAGGTTAAAGGGCCATAACTTGCAACAATAATAGATACATGTACCAATAACCACCAAGAATTTAATACAGGTTGTAAGTTGGCGATTTCTGGATCTAACCAATTTAAACTTGCCGTAAATAAAATTATTGAGGTTACAAAAGTTGTAGCGGCAATTGTTAATGCAGATTTTCTTCCTAAGAAAAATCCAAATAGCATCGTTGTCCAGGCGACATAAATAATAGATTCATACGCGTTACTCCAAGGTGCATTTCCGCTAATAAACCATCTACTAACTAAACCTAAAGTATGTAGTAAAAAGAGTCCGATTGTTACACCAATTAAGGCTTTTACAATAAGGTTTAGCCACTTTTTTGTAACAAATATTTGTGCAATTACAAAGCCAATTAAAAATAAACTTGCCAATCCATAATAACGAACTAGTTTGCTAAATACATTGTATTTATTGTACAGAATTTCTAATTCTATTCTATTATCAGAAGGATACACAGCAGCTCCATAGTTCTTTTGATACTTCTTAATGCCGTCTAAAACCTGATTTGCTTTAGAATAATCATTTGTCTTTTTAGCAGTTTGTAATAATTGTACATACAGTGGTAATGATTTCTGTACGAAAACGGTGTCAGCAGCCATAAACCCTTTCGTTGAAGAGGTTTCTGGTTGAGATACCCATTTATTGTTTTCATCATTAGGGATCGGGTAGATTTTTAAAATTCCACCACCGATTGCATTGTATAGCAATCCTAAGCGCCTGTCAATTTTTATTAAATCTTTTTCGAAAAAACTTTTTACATTTTTCTTTTGAGCTTCAGCAACTTGCTCTCTAATTTTATATTCACCTCTGTTTGAAAAGAAATCGGATAAACGTGCGTACTTTGTAGTATCAGCCAATCCTAATTGAGTTCTAATTTTTAGATTTTTCTTTTCTAAATAAATAGCAGGTACTTCGTACCAAAGCCTTGAGTTTTCTATTATTGATAACAAAACCTGACTTGGCTGCATGCCGTGTAAAGTTTCTGTCTGACTCACTTTTCTTACTAATTCTGAGGCAAATGTGTGTGCAGGTTTCATACGTCCTCCAGCATCCTGAATTATTAGTTTGTTGAAGCTTTCTGCATGTTCTAGTGAAACTAAGTTTGCCTTTAAAATAGAATCTATTTGTTGGTTTGTAATCTTATCTTCAACGTGAATATTTTCATGTTGACTGTAACTAAAAGAAGATAGAAACAGGGCAAGCATCACAGACATCGTTAGTTTCTTTTTTCTGATTTTTCGTAACGATTTTTTTAAATAATCAAAACGTGTATTTTTAGCAAACAGAATACATATTAAACCGATGTATAATAAAGCGTATCCTAAGTAGGTGATAAAAGTTCCCCAATAATCATGGTTTACAGATAAATGAGTTTGTTCTTTTTCGCCGGATAAATCATAACTAGATTGAAATAATTTATATCCTTTGTGATCTAAAATATGATTCATAAAAATACGGTAATCGAAACTTTCATCTGTGTCAATTACACTGATTTCACTTGAATAAGCCGCTGCACTTTCTGAACCAGGATATTTTTCTAACTGAAAATCATTCAACTTAACACTAAACGGAGTTTCTTTAATTTTAGATCCATACCACATTCTAAAATTTAGAGCATCCATCGTAAACTCTTTAAAATTATCATTGTTAAATTTACCTCCTGTAAGTTCTATTCTTTTTGTTTGATTGTTACTTGTAACATCTAAAACGATAACATCTAGCTTTTTAGGATCTTTATCTCCGCTGATGGTTTTCATGTTTCCTTTCGTTGGAGGTTGTGGCACCACAAAAGGTAAGCCAGCAACATTATAAAGCGCACGTAATTTAAAATCTTGAATACTGTCTTTTTTTAAATTCCCAGTTGCTCTAGTTGCCATCACTTGAAAATCACCATTAGATCTAGCCATTATTTTTAAAGAATCATTTCTCTTAAAAATATTGATTGAGGCATTATTATCTGGAGCTTCAAAACCCACTAAAATATTGTGAATATTCTGAACAGTTCCTGCTTTTATGTAATGTTCATGTCTACTTCCGCTAGAAGATTCAACTAAAAATAAATGGTCAACTCCGTTTTCGTCTTCTATTAATTTTTTCTCTGCCCAAGGAATATATTCTACTAAGTCAATGTTGTATTCATCGGCTCTAAAATTATCAGAAAAAGACCAAGAATTTGAGCCCCAAGCAGATAATAAAATTGGTTTATGAATCTTCTTTTGTTCTTTACTGTTATCTACAATAACATTCACAAAAGTTGTTTCTGATAAAAATTTATTAGTAGTTTCTCCTTCGTTAATCAACATAATACCTTCGTAACCGATATACCTTGTAACACCTGCACCAATAATAATGAGTAAAAAAGATAAGTGAAACATTAAAACTGCCCATTTTTCTTTTTTGTATAATCTATATCTAAAAATGTTTCCAAAAAAATTGACAACAAAAAAGAGCATAATAGATTCAAACCACCAAGTATTGTAAACTAGTGCTTTAGATGTTTGTGTTCCAAAATCATTTTCTATAAAAGTAGCAACTCCCATTGCCGTAGCAAAAAGAAGAAATAATATGGCTGTTAAACGTGTTGAGTAAAGGAAATTAAAAATATTTTTCATCCTAATTATATGCTTTTTAAAGTGTTGCAAATTTAAGGATAAATAGAGTAATAATGATTGTAGGTTCTTAGTTTTTTTGTGTTATGGATTGTTATAATTAAACGCTATTATTAAATGAAACTAGCATCTCTTTTTTAGATTCACTTTTCTCTAGTACCTGCTGGTAAAAGATAGGTTCTCTAAACAATAGGTAAGTGTTAGAAAGATAAAGATATAAATGTTTTAATCAAAAGTAGGATTTCTGTTTTATTCTTCTACAATACTATCAATTAAAATAGTAATTAAGTCAATCGCAGCTTGTGCAATTTTTGTTCCTGGACCAAAAACACCAACAGCTCCAGCGTCAAATAAAAATTGGTAATCTTGCGCTGGAATTACTCCACCAACAATCACCATAATATCTTCACGGCCATATTTTTTAAGTTCTGCAATTACTTGAGGAACTAACGTTTTATGACCTGCTGCTAAAGAAGAAATCCCTAAAATATGAACATCATTTTCTATAGCTTGTTTGGTTGCTTCTTTTGGTGTTTGAAACAAAGGACCAATATCTACATCAAAACCTAAATCGGCATAACCAGTAGCAACAACTTTTGCACCTCTATCATGTCCATCTTGTCCTAACTTTGCAATCATAATTCTAGGACGTCTTCCTTCTAAATCGGCAAATTTGTTTGCTAATTCAGAAGCTTCTTTAAAGAGCTTGTCGTCTTTTATTTCTTTACTATACACACCAGATATGGTTTTTGTAACTGCTTTATGTCTGCCAAAAACAACCTCTAAAGCATCAGATATTTCACCTAAAGTAGCTCTTTTTTTGGCTGCGATTACTGCTAAACCTAATAAATTTTCTTTACCTGATCTTGCAGCATTTGTTAAATCTACTAAAGACTTTTGAACTTCTTCAGAATTTCTATTCGATTTTAACTGATGCAATCGTTCAATTTGTGATTTACGAACCGCTTCATTATCAACTTCTAAAATATGTAAAGGATCTTCTGTTTTAAGTTGGTATTTATTTACACCAACGATAACGTCTTTTCCACTATCAATTCTTGCTTGTTTTTTTGCAGCAGCTTCTTCAATTCGTAATTTAGGAATTCCTTTTTCAATGGCTTTCGTCATGCCTCCTAAACCTTCGACTTCTTTAATTAAATCCCAAGATTTATTGGCAATTTCTTCTGTTCGTTTTTCAACATGATAGCTTCCTGCCCAAGGATCCACTGTTTTTGTAATATGTGTTTCTTGTTGTAAGAATATTTGTGTGTTTCTTGCAATTCGTGCAGAAAAATCTGTGGGTAAAGCAATCGCTTCATCCAAAGCATTTGTGTGTAAACTTTGTGTACCACCAAAAACAGCGGCCATTGCTTCAATCGTTGTTCTAGCAACATTATTAAAAGGATCTTGTTCTGTTAAAGACCAACCACTAGTTTGACAGTGTGTTCTTAAAGCTAACGATTTTTGATTTTTCGGATTGAACTGTTTTACAATTTTCGCCCACAACATTCTTGCGGCTCTTAATTTTGCAATTTCTGTAAAATGATCCATCCCAATTGCCCAAAAGAAAGACAATCTTGGGGCAAAAGAATCAATATCCATTCCTGCTTCAATTCCTTTTTTAATATATTCTAATCCGTCTGCTAAAGTATACGCTAATTCAATTTCTGCTGTGGCACCCGCTTCTTGCATGTGATACCCAGAAATAGAAATCGAATTATATTTGGGCATATTTTTACTGGTATATTTAAAAATATCAGCAATAATTTTCATGGATGGAGCAGGAGGATAGATGTATGTATTACGCACCATAAACTCCTTTAAAATATCATTTTGAATGGTTCCAGAAAGTTGTTCAGGAGCAACTCCTTGTTCTTCTGCAGCCACAATATAGAATGCTAAAATGGGTAAAACAGCACCATTCATCGTCATAGAAACCGACATTTTATCTAAAGGAATTTGATCAAACAAAACCTTCATGTCTTCGACAGAATCTATAGCAACACCCGCTTTTCCAACATCGCCTTGCACACGTTCATGATCGGAATCATAACCTCGATGCGTTGCCAAATCAAAAGCAACAGACAATCCTTTTTGACCTGCTTCTAAATTTCTTCTGTAAAAAGCATTGCTTTCTTCAGCAGTAGAAAAACCAGCATATTGCCGAATTGTCCAAGGTCTTCTTACATACATTGTTGTGTAAGGTCCTCTTAAATTTGGCGCAATTCCTGCAACAAAATCTTCATGTTTGAAGTTTTGTAGTCGTTCTGATTTAGAACTTTTTAGTTTGATATGTTCAACTGATTTTCTAGACATTTTCTTGAGCTAATCTTTCTTTTTCTATGGTTTCAGAAAGACGTTTTCTGATAATTGGTGTAATTATTGTTTTTATATTTCGTTGTTTTACAAAGGGGTACAGTTCTAAATCAGATTTCATTCTATCCTCTTTATTCTGCAGTATATTTGTGCCCAATAAAACAATGTTTTTAGTATTAAAATTTTCTTCTTCTTTTAAAGCGCTTTCGTTTATTTTCTTTTGGATGATACCTGCTTTTAGTAAATGTAAAAATCCACCCGCTTTTTCTAATTGTTTAAAAAGCGTTAATGCATTTTCTGCTAATTGCTGCGTAAGTGATTCTATATAATAAGAACCATCTGCAAAATTTTGAGCTTCGTCTAAGTAACTTTCTTGTTGTAAAATTAACAACTGATTTCTAGAAATTCGTTCACCAAATTCATTCGATTTATGATACATTGTGTCGTAAGCAACATTAGAAATTGTGTTTGAACCGCCTAAAATAGCAGCCATACATTCTGATGTTGTTCTTAACATGTTTACATTGTAATCATATACTGTTTTGTTGCGCAAACTTGGTTGTGTAAAAACTTGTACTGTGATATTTTTTACATCATATTCCTCTAAAAGAGTTTCCCAAAGAATTCTGAAAGCTCTTAACTTTGAAATTTCAAAAAAGTAATTACTACCTACCGAAAAACTAAAATGAATTTTAGAGGCAATATCTTTTCCAAAATAATTTAAATATTCATTTGCATGTGCAAGTGTATATGCCAATTGTTGCGCAATTGTTGCGCCTGCATTTTGATATAAATCACCAGAAACTGAAATGCAATTTTCTGTTGCTGCAATTATGTTTTCTAGTTTTCTATGGTCTTCTTTTAGGTTGATAAACCAATTGCCATTTTCTGCTAAATGACCAATGATATCTGTTTGAAAATAAGCGTTTTCTGAATTGCAAAAATTTGAAAGTTCTATTTGAAAATCATCATCTAAAAAAGAAAATTGAAAATAGATTGTTAGAGTGCTTAGATTGATTTTATTTAAAACCTTTCGGTAATCAAACTTTTTTGAAGTTTTAAACTGAATCGCATTTGCACCTCTTTTTAAAGCATCTAAAGCTAAAGAGTTTGCTATTTTTTCATCATCAATAAAAATAGTTTGACAAATAGTATAGCCTTCTTTTGGTAAGTTTATTTTGGTATTTGTGCTGTCTTCTTTGGTGTAAAAAGGCTTTACAACAATTCCTTCGTCGGTTTTCCAAAGCAAAGTTTCATTATAATCGTCGCCTTTTAAATCCACTTGAATTTTTTGTTTCCAAGCAGTAGCTGAAACCGGGTTAAATTCATCAAATAGAAAATTGCTCATTATTTTTTTATAGTGTCAAATTCAATAATATAAATGTCTTCGTTTTCTTTTTTCATTAAATACTTTTCTCTTGCAAAACGTTCTAACTCCAAAGAATCTTGTAGCTTCTTTATAGTCTCTTTGTCTTTTGTGATTTTTTCTTCATAAAATGAAATAGTACTTTCTAAATCTTCAATCTCATTGTCATATTTCCCGTGTATAAGATATGAATTTTCATCAAAAAAAAGCATCCAAACAATAAAGGGAACTAAAATAACTACAAAAACATTTGTAAGAATTTTAAAAACAGGTCGCTCTTTTAATCGTAGAAAAAAACTCATTTATAGACGTTCATTAATTACACTTCTTACGATATCAATTGCAACAGTATTGTATCTGTCATTTGGTATTATAATATCAGCAAAGTTTTTTGTTGGTTCTATAAATTGCTGATGCATAGGTTTTAATGTGTTTTGGTAACGGTTTAAAACTTCATCAATATCTCTTCCTCTTTCTGTAATGTCTCTACGAACTCTACGTATTAAACGTTCATCAGTTTCTGCATGTACAAAGATTTTTATATCAAATAAATCACGTAATTCTTCGCTATTAAAAATTAGAATTCCTTCAACGATAACTACTTTCCTTGGATGCGTTATTACAGTATCTTCGGTTCTATTGTGTGTTACAAAAGAATAAACAGGTTGTTTTACTGTTTCCCCTTTTTTTAGCTCTTTTAAGTGTTCGATTAATAACTCAAAATCGATAGCTCTTGGGTGATCAAAATTTATTTTTGTTCTTTCTTCATAAGAGAGATTCGTCGTTTCTTTATAGTAAGAATCTTGCGAAATTACGCAGACTTCGTTCGTTGGTAATTGTTTTATAATTTGATTTACAACTGTTGTTTTTCCACTTCCAGTTCCGCCTGCAATTCCAATAATTAACATATATGTTGATTGATTTTTGGGTAATTATATTGCTAAAATAATAAAGATTTTACAAAGTAGTAAAATTATTTATTTTTATGTCTTTCGCTTTTTAATCGAACATTAAATTATATAAGTCAAAAAAGGTTCGATTCATGATTTTTTCTTTGTGAAGTGCATTTCGTTGGCGATTTGAAACTAAATATTGTAATAATTGAATGGTTTGATCTCTTGTCCGTTCTTTTGCCTCAATTTTTTGTTGATTTCTCCACGCACCAAAATTACCTAAATTTTCAATGCGGATTGTTGCATTTTCTTATTTTTTTTCTTCACTTTAAATTTTATCCTGGTTCTTTTTCAGAACCAATTTCATATTGTAATAACCCTTTAAAAGCATCATTTACGTTATTTCCCTCATACAAAACCTTATATATTTCTTCCGCTATTGGCATGTCAATATTATATTCTTTCGCAAGTTCCATAACTACTTTTGCAGTTTTTACTCCTTCTGCAACTTCATTCATTTCACTAATAATTTGCTCTAAACTTTTACCTTGTCCGATTTGAAAACCAACATGATGGTTTCTACTTTTTGTACTAGAACAAGTTGCCACTAAATCGCCCATTCCTGCCAAACCAGAAAACGTACTTTTTTTTCCTCCCATGGCAATTCCTAATCTCGTTAGCTCTGCCAAACCTCTTGTAATTAATGCGGATCGTGTATTGTCTCCTGCATTTGCTCCATCTCCCATTCCTGTGGCAATCGCATAAATATTTTTTAAAGCGCCTCCTAATTCACAACCAATTACATCATTATTTGTGTACACTCGAAATAAACCAGAACTAAAAACGGATTGCAATCTTTTAGCAATTGAATCATCAACCATCGCAATAACAGCAGCTGCAGCTTTACCAAAATGAATTTCTTTAGCTAAATTAGGGCCTGTTAAAACACCTATTGGATGTCCAGGCATTAACTCTTCTATGATTTCAGTCATTCGCATTTTAGTGCTAATTTCTAAGCCTTTTGCAAGGTTTATAATCGGTACCCAAGGTCTTATATGAGGTCTTGCTTCTTCTAAAACTTTTCGTAAACTTTGAGAAGGAACTCCCATTACAATAACATCTGCTTCTTCAACAGTTTCTTTTATGGAGTTTGATGCGACTAGTGAAGGTGTTAATTTGGCATTTGGTAAATACTTTTCATTTGTATGTTGCTCATTAATCTCTTTAACCGTCATTGGGTTTCTTGCCCAAATTATTGTTGGAACATTTTTTGCAGTCAATGATGCAACTGTAGTTCCCCACGAACCTCCACCCAATAATCCAACTTTTAGTTTCATAAATTAAGTTTTTAGTTTTCTAATTATTTTCAAAATAAATTTATAACTTCTTCAATATACGTGTCCAAATGTTTTGTTTCCATTCAGCCGTGTCAGTAGTGTCTAAAATAACGACTTCAATGAAGTTTGGAGATAATAATTTCTTTAAAATCATTAAATGCTATCGATCCTTCTGTAATTGATGTATTCGATGTTGAAAGATAATTAAATTAAAGATTTTCATCTTAAAATTCTCTCAACTCTGCAAGATAAATAATTTTAGTTAGATTTTCTAATCTGAAAGTAGTAGTGTTTTGTGGAAGTTTATATAAAAAAAAAGTCTCAAAAAATATTTTTTGAGACTTTTAAAATTTGAGCCGATAGAGGGACTCGAACCCACGACCTGCTGATTACAAATCAGCTGCTCTAGCCAGCTGAGCTACATCGGCTTTTAATTTTTCTGAGGGCAAATTAAGTGCAAAAATTGAAATATACCAAGATAAAAGTGATTTATTTTCAATAAAAGAATTTCTTATAAAGAGGATTTAAATTCCTTGTTTTAATTTTGATTATAAACGAATAGAAAATAATTGATATCTGATTTTGATGCCTTCTAATCTATAGCGAAAACTTCTTCTTTTTATATAAAACGAACAGATGTTTTATGCTTTTAGGTGTTTTGTGATTTTCGAACTTAATGGTTTTGTGATTGAAAAATAATAATCAATAAGTTCGCCTTCAGGAGAAATTATATATTTTTGAAAGTTCCATTTTACAGATGAACTTTTTTTATTATTTATTTTTTTTGATGTTAACCATTCATATAAAGGGTGTTGATTCTCGCCTTTTACCTCGATTTTTTCTGTAATTAGAAAAGAAACTCCATAATTTACTTCGCAGAATTCTTCTATTTCTGATGAAGATCCAGGTTCTTGACTTCCAAATTGATTACAAGGAACTCCTATAACAACTAAATTGTCTTTATGGGTATTGTGCAATTCTTCTAAATCTTTATATTGAGG
>Ga0308012_10000462_pt1 | contig 24585 bp, 20 predicted proteins | sample Neamet179_FD_203133 | JGI IMG/M metagenome (GOLD analysis project Ga0308012, IMG submission 203133) | Marine microbial communities from water near the shore, Antarctic Ocean - #179 | ecosystem: Environmental > Aquatic > Marine > Unclassified | place: Southern Ocean | collected 2014-07-25 | reverse complement strand
TTTCAACTTTTTCAACTTTTTTTATAAATGATAATTTTGATAAAGTAGATTCTATTTCTTTAGCTTTTAAATGGTCTTCACTTAGTCTTTCTATGTTGTTTTCCAAAGCATAAACACCACAAGCTGCCAAATACCCTACCTGCCTCATTCCTCCTCCTAAAATTTTCCTTATCCTGATAGCCTTGTTTATTAGTTCTTTTGATCCGATTAACACCGATCCCGATGGACATCCTAAACCTTTACTAAGGCAGACTGAAATAGAATCAAATAGAAGTCCAAAATCTTTAGGTTTTTTTTCTGTTTTTACAATTGCATTCCAAATACGTGCCCCATCTAAATGAAACGAAAGGTTATTGCTAATACAAGTCTGTTTTATTTTTTTAAATTCATCTAAATCCCAGCATGCTCCTCCTCCTTTATTGGTGGTATTTTCTACACAAACTAAAGATGTTTTTGGACTATGATAAAAATCTGGTGGGTTGATTGATTCTAAAACCTGTTTATTTGTAAACATTCCCCTTTCCCCATTAATTAATTTACAAGACACTCCACTATTAAAACTAACTCCTCCACCTTCATAATTATAAACATGCGCATATTTATCGCAAATAAGCTGATCTCCAGGGTTAGTGTGAAGATTTATAGCAGTCTGATTAGCCATGGTTCCTGAGGGGAAAAATAAAGCAGATTCCATTCCGAAAGTTTGAGCAATTATATTTTCTAATTTATTAACAGTAGGGTCCTCCTTAAAAACATCATCACCCACTTCTGCGTCAAGCATAGCCTTAAGCATTCCTTGACTAGGCTTTGTTACGGTATCACTTATTAAGTTAATTTTCATATAAATTAATTTAAAGAACAATTATTATTTCCTATTGGAGAACCATCAGGAATTTTAGGCGAGCTATTTATTTCGTATAATTCTGGATATTCTTTAAAATTCTCAATAATGTATAAATATTCTTCTCCGTATTTGTAAAGTTTTTTAGATTTTAAAATTAATCTTGTGACATATTTAATAGCCATTTTCGCTTCATAGTGCAGTTGCATATAAACATTTTCTTCTTGAGTTAAATTTAATAAGTGAATTAATAAATTAGTATTAATAATATGCTGTATTTGATTTACGTAAAAATCATCATGTCTTTTTTTAAAGGAACTTGAAATCAAACCACTTAACAAATACCTCACAGATAAATTAGAGTTATCTAAACTATTCTGGATCATAATTCTATTGAGCCTTTGGGGGTTTAATAAAAGAGAAAGAGTCATTTCACTTGCAGTTGAAGCAGCGCTAAAAGGGTCAAAAGAAACACCTGTTTTTCCATTAAAAGATTCTCTAGTTCTGGGAAAACCAAATGCTCTAGGAGGAAATAATTTTAATTTATCTCTTGGAATTGCTAAGTTGTTTGCATCTAAAGATTTTAAAACTGAACTCAAAGCCCTATTTTGTAATTCTAAATTTAAATCTTCTACTATTAATTGTTCATCACCTCTTAAAGCATAATTATAATCTAAACCTCCAATTAATTTAATAGCCGCTTCGGTTTGATATCTATGCATAAAGTATAACGGAACAAAAATATCTTCAAGAACTGAATATGGCTCAGAACTCTTTATATTAAATTTAGAAAAGTCTTTGATAGCTTTCTTTCTTACTTTAAAAATCTCATCTAACCCAGAAATGATATCTTTTCCGTTATCCCACAAGTGAGCTGAAACATGAGCACCACCCTGAGATCTTGCGTCATTATCAGTAATAAATCTAAGCCCTTTTAAATTTGCTTGTTTTAAAATATTATCTAATTCATTTTTTTCATCAATTGAATCAAATTCGGAGTAACTGTAAGCAACACTAACCTTATCCCATTCACCAATTCCTTTTGAGTAAGCATCATTCAAATCAATCTGATCACTATTTAAAGATATTAGAGGGTGAGGATAATCCATAACAGAAGCTCTATTATTAGTGCTTGAAGCAAAATTATGAGCAAAACCTAAAGTATGACCCACCTCGTGGGCACTTAATTGTCTAATTCTTGATAGAGCCATATTAAGCATTGGTTTATAATTAGAATTATCTTTTTCAAAAGGTTTGTTAATTAAAGCTTGAGCAATTAAAAAATCTTGTCTTATCCTTAAACTTCCAAGACTGACATGTCCCTTGATTATTTCTCCAGTCCTAGGGTCAACTACACTAGCTCCATAACTCCATCCTCGTGTAGATCTATGAACCCACTGAATTACATTATAACGACAATCCATAGGATCAGCATTTTCGGGAAGAATTTTGACTTGAAATGCGTTTTTAAAACCTATGCTTTCAAAAGCTTCATTCCACCAACCTGCACCATCTAATAACGCAGATCTAACTGGCTCAGGCGTGCCAGGGTCTAAATAATAAACGATTGGCTTTTTAACTTCACTAGAATCTAAATTTGGATTTAACTTTTCAAGTCGATGTCTTATCAATAATCTCTTAGTTATTGATTCATGAACCGGAGAAGCATAATCCATGTAAGAAATAGGAATTCCCCCACTTCTTGAATCAAATTTTCTTGGTTTATAATTGTCATCTGGTAACTCAATAAATGAATGATGCTGAATTACACTTATTATTGATGGATCAGGTGAAACACTTGAAATCATCTTTCCGTAATCACCAGAGTTTTTAAATGTTAACAATGCTTCAAATTCAACATTTTTTGGAAAAGCCTTAGTTCTTTCAATATTTAAAGCACTTTTTGTTAAATCTAAAATATATGAACCTTGATCTAAATTTTTTAATCTATTTGAAACTCCATGTGAATCTTGCATTAAAAACGGAGTAAAGTCTATCAAATAATAATCTTGATCAAATTCTACAATTTCAAAACCAAAAATTACTGATTTAGCAAAAGCTTCTTCTACACTCGCTCTTTCTAAATTATTTTCAGAAATTGCTTTAAATTTTTGATTAGGCTGAATTAGCAATAATTTGTTGCCATATTTTTTAAATTTAACGATTCGCTGATCACCTAATTGACCTCTGTCCAAACCTATATCATTTGATCCAAGACCTGTTGTTAAAGAACTCACATATAAAAACTCTTTATTAATCTTGTTTACTTCAAGAAAAATTTTATCGTTTGATTCTGAATAACTAAAATTAAAAAATCCTGAAAAACTTTTCTTTTCACTCTGAATTTCCTGAGATTTAATTTGAGTTGTTAATAAAAATAAGAGCAGGGTAAACATTAACCTATAATTCATAGTTAAATCAATTTTATTTAAATATAAAAATTAATTAAGTGAATATTTAGTGTTTTTATAATGTATTTTTGAAAAATATTTTTCAGAATGATTACTATTGATCAAATTAAGAATCTTCTTGAACGCACAAAGGCGTTAAGGAGATATCTTTGACGTAGAAACAAAAAATATTGAAATTACTAATAAAGAAGAAATTACCTTAGATCCTGATTTTTGGAACGATTCTAAAAAAGCTCAAATTATAATGAAAGAGCTTCAGTCACTTAAACAATGGGTTAAAGATTATGAAAAAGCAAAATCTTTAACTGAAGATTTAGAAGTTCTTTTTGAATATTTTAAAGATGGCGAAACATCTGAAAAGGAGCTTAATTACCATTTTATTTTATGTTCAGATCACATTGAAAAAATTGAATTTAAAAACATGCTCTCAAACGAAGGAGATGAAATGAGTGTGGTTATTCAAATTACTGCAGGAGCAGGTGGTACTGAGAGCTGTGACTGGGCTTATATGCTAATGAGAATGTATATAATGTGGGCTGAAAAAAACAATTATAAATTAAAGGAATTAGATCTTCAACAAGGAGATGTAACGGGAATAAAATCTGTCACACTAGAGATTGATGGAGAGTATGGTTTTGGTTGGTTGAAAGGAGAAAATGGAGTTCATAGATTGGTTAGGATTTCCCCTTTTGACAGTAATGCAAAAAGACATACGTCTTTTGCTTCTGTGTATGCTTATCCTCTTGTAGATGATACAATAGAAATAAATATTAATCCATCTGATATTTCATGGGAAACCATGCGCTCTAGCGGAGCTGGAGGGCAAAACGTTAACAAAGTTGAGACTGCAGTCAGGTTGAGACATGGACCCTCAGGTATTGTCATTGAAAACTCAGAAACTAGATCTCAATTAGAAAATAAAGAAAAAGCTCTAAAATTACTTAAGTCTCAATTGTATGAAATTCAATTAAAAGAAAAAATGATTGAAAGAGAAAAAATTGAATCTAGTAAAATGAAAATTGAGTGGGGATCTCAAATAAGAAATTATGTACTTCACCCTTATAAACTGATTAAAGACGTTAGAACTGGTCATGAAACTAACAATGTAGATGAAGTTCTAAATGGTGGTTTAAACCCATTTTTAAAAGCTTTTTTAATGTCAAATTAATTATGAAAACAATAATTTTTGATTTAGGTGGAGTATTAGTGGATTGGAACCCTGAATACGTTTATTTGAAAGAATTTAAAGGGGATAGAAGAAAAATGAAATGGTTTTTTGATAATGTTTGTACTTCTAGTTGGAATGAAGAGCAAGACGGAGGTAAGTTAATGAAGGAAGCAACAGAAGAAAGAATAAAGCTTTTTCCTGATTACGAAAGATTAATAAGAATGTTTTATGGGAGATGGGAGGAGATGCTTAAAGACGAAATTTCTGGGACAGTTGAAATTTTGTATAAATTAAAAAATAAAAATTATAAGTTAATTGCTCTTACTAATTGGAGTGCTGAAACTTTTCCAGTTGCAATAAAAAAATATAAATTTCTTGAATTATTTGAAGGAATTGTTGTGTCAGGAGAAATTAAAATGCTAAAACCGTTTAAAGAAATCTATAATTACACATTAAACAAATACAATCTAAATCCAAAGGAATGTATTTTTATTGATGATCGATTAAATAATGTAGAAGGAGCTGTAAAATGTGGTATCGAAGGAATTCAATTTGAATCTCCAGAAAAATTAATTATTAATTTAAAAAAATTAAAAGTTGAAATCTGAAAAATATAAATTACTACACAATCCAAGATGTAGTAAATCACGACAAGGTTTGGAGTTTTTAAAATCTAAAAATATTAATTTTGAAATAGTTTTATATCTGAAAGAAAAATTAGAAATACATGAAATTAAAAATATTGTAGTAAAATCAGAACTTAACCCAATAGATTTAATTAGAAAACATGAAGGAATTTGGAAAGAATTATACAAAGACAAAACTCTAACAAAAGATCAAATCGTTCAAGCTATATTTGATCATCCTAAAATTATGCAAAGACCTATTTTTATTTCAGAAACTAAAGCAATAATAGCTATACCTGCTGAAGAAGCTTTAAAAATACTATAAACTAAACCTTTTCGAAATTAAAAAGTCATAGACTTATATTAAACTTATATGAAGAATATTTTATTAATAATTACTATTTTATTATCGTTAAATATAAATGCTCAACAACCATCTATTTATCTATCAGGAACTATTTTAGATAGCGAGACTAATGTCCCACTTGAATATGCTACTATTTCTGTCTTTAAACAAAATGATAGCATTGCTAAATATGGAGGCTTAGCTGATTTAGACGGGAAATTTAATTTTGAAATTGCAAGGGGTGTTTATGACATAAAAATAGAATACATTTCCTTTAAAATAAAATATTTAAAAAAAATCACTATCTATAAATCTCAAGATTTAGGAACTATATTTATGTCCATTGATCAAAATATTTTGGATGAAGTGGAAGTCATTGGAGAAAAAACAGAAGTTGAAATTAAACTAGATAAAATAGTTTATAATATCGGAAAAGATTTAACGCTAAGAGGAAGCAGTGTAAGTGATGTTTTAGATAATCTTCCCTCTGTAGCAGTTGATATTGATGGGAACGTATCACTAAGAGGAAATCAAAGTGTAAGAATTTTAATAAATGGTAAGCCATCAGGGCTAGTTGGAATTAGCAGTAATGATGCCTTAAAGCAATTTCCCTCTGAAAGTGTTGAAAAAGTTGAAATAATAACTTCGCCATCTGCCAGATACAATGCAGAGGGAACTGCAGGGATAATTAATATTGTTTTGAAAAAAAATAAACTGGCAGGTTTAAACGGTTCAATAACAACAAATGGTGGGGATCCAAAAACTTATGGGCTCTCAGCAAATATCAATTATAGAACTAAAAAAATAAACCTTTTTAGCAATGCTGGATATAGCTTAAGAAGCTATTTAAATGGTTCTAAAAGCGAAACAGAATATTATAGAAATAATTCTGTCAGTAATTTTCTTAACGAAAATGGAAATAGAACAAGTCAAAGTGATTCTTATTATCAAAATACTGGAATTGAATATTTTATTTCCGACAAAACCAGTATAGTTATTTCTTTCCTGAACAGAGAAAGTGAAAGTGATGATGAAACAATCAATAATATCAATCAAGATTTTCAGGGAAATAAAAAATCTTCTAAAAGAATTGAAAATGAAAATGAGTCCGATAATTCAAAAGAATTTTCGTTAAATTTTACTCACGAATTTATAAACAAAGGAAATATCACAATAGATTATCAAAAGGAAAAATCTAATGAAATTGAAAGTGGTATTATAACTAATACACAATCCGTTCCTAATTTCATAAAATATTTAGGTGAAAAAGTTAATACTAATGAAAATCAAGATAGCGAACTTTATAAAATTGATTACGTTTTACCTGTTGGAGAAGATGGGCAGTTTGAAATGGGCTATAGAAAGAGTAATAAATTTCAAAATACTGATTACTTAATTAAAGACGAAAATAAAAACGGAGATTTTATAAAAAACACTAATCTTAGTAATAATCTTTTTTATAACGAAAAAGTAAATGCTTTTTACACCCAATATGGAAATAAAAAAAATAAAATTTCATTTCTATTTGGCTTAAGACTAGAGGAGTCTAAAACTACAGTCAAGCAAATTGAAAGTAACAGCAATAGCATAAAAAAATATAACGACTTATTTCCAACAATAAATTTAGCTTTTGAATTAAAAGAAAATGAAACCATAACTTTAGGTTATAGCAGAAGAATAAGCAGACCTAGGTCATATTTCATCAACCCATTTCCTTCCAGATCTAGCGAAACAAGCTATTTCCAAGGTAATCCTTACCTAAATCCTAGTTATTCTAATGGAATTGATTTGGGTTACTTAAAAAGATTAGACAAAACGACTTTGAACGGATCAATATATTATAAAAAATCAAATCAAATATTTACTTTTGTTAACGAAGCAACTGGGAATTCAGTTTTTGTTAATGATATTCTTGTTCCTGTTATTAGAAGGTCTCCTATAAACTTGTCTTCGCAAGAAGAAATAGGAATTGAATTTAACACAAATTACACTCATTCTAAAAATTGGCGAATTGGTGGAAATCTTAATTTTTATCAATCGGAAATAATTGGAAATTATAATGGAGTTATTTACGATTCTAAAAATCTAATATGGTCAGGAAGATTAAACAACTATCTAAAATTATTTTCGTCAGTTGATTGGCAAACTAGGCTTAGCTACAGAGGACCTCAAAAAAATGCTATTTCAACTAGAAAAGCTTCAATAAGTACAAATACGGCTTTTAGTAAAGATATTTATGAAGATAAAATGACTCTAACGTTCAAAATAAATGATCTTTTTGAAACTCAAAAATGGAGATTAGAGACCTTTGGTCAAACATATAAAAATTATACAGAATCTAGTTGGAGAGGTGGAAGGAACTTCAATTTAAGCCTTATATATAGATTTAATCAAAAGAAAAAACAGGGAAACAACAGACCTAATTATCAAGATTATGGAGGGGAAGGATTCGGAGGATAAATTATTTTTTTAATTTACTTTCATCTCTTAACTCTTTTAACTTTTCTAGTAAAGATCCACCTATCCAGTAAGGCACAATAAAAGTTAATAAAAGAATCAATAGCCAAAAGCCCATTGTAAAAACTGATAAAAACAGAATAAAGCCTAAATATTGATCGAATTCAAACATAAATTTTAATTGATTCCACAAATATAAATAAAGATATGAACCAATGAAATTATTTTTAACAAATCATATTAAATTAATATCTAAACGTTTTATAGTAAATTTGTATAATAATTAAAGATTATGGATTATAGAATTGAAAAAGATACAATTGGAAAAGTTAACGTTTCTAATAAAGCTTTATGGGGAGCACAAACTCAAAGGTCAATTAATAATTTTAAAATTGGTCAATCCGGCTCTATGCCAATTGAAATCATCTACGGATTTGCTTACTTAAAAAAAGCTGCAGCTTATACAAATCATAAATTAGGGGTTTTAGATATTAAAAAAAGAGATTTAATTTCAAAAGTTTGTGATGAAATATTACAGGGAAAACATGATAATCAATTTCCGTTAGTTATTTGGCAAACTGGATCAGGAACACAAAGTAATATGAATATAAATGAAGTTATTTCCAATAGAGGACATATTTTACAAGGAAATAAGTTAGGTGATGAAAATGATAAATTATTAACACCTAATGATGATGTTAACATGTCTCAATCATCAAACGACACCTTCCCTACTGCAATGCACATAGCTATATATAAAAAACTTGTAGAGCATACTATTCCAAGTCTTGAAGACTTTAAAGAAACTTTAGTAAATAAATCATCAGACTTTAAAAATATTATCAAGATAGGTAGAACTCATTTAATGGATGCTACTCCTATTACTCTTGGACAAGAGTTTTCTGGATACAGTTCTCAAGTCGAACATGGATTAGATTCTTTAAAGCATTCTTTAATTCATTTATCAGAGCTAGCATTAGGCGCAACAGCTGTTGGAACAGGTATAAATACTCCTAAAGGATATGCTATATTATCTACTGAATTCATTACGAAATTTACAGGTATTGATTTTATTTCTGCAAAGAACAAATTTGAATCGATTGCTGCTCACGATGCTTTAGTAGAATCTCATGGAGCATTAAAACTTATTGCAAATTCTTTAAATAAAATAGCTAACGATATTAGAATGATGGCTAGTGGTCCGAGGTCTGGAATTGGTGAAATTTCTATTCCAGCAAATGAACCTGGAAGTTCTATAATGCCAGGTAAAGTAAATCCAACACAGTGTGAAGCTATTTCTATGGTATGTGCTCAGGTAATAGGAAATGATGTTTCTGTTACGATTGGAGGCATGCAAGGACATTATGAATTAAATGTCTATAAGCCTCTAATGGCTGCTAATGTCATAGAATCTGCCACCTTGATTTCTGATAGTGTTAATAGTTTTAATACTAATTGTGTTAAAGGAATTGAGCCTAATACAAAACGTATTGAAGAACTAGTTAACAACTCTCTTATGCTAGTAACAGCACTAAATAGTAAAATTGGTTATTACAAATCTGCTGAAATCGCAAATTTGGCTCACAAAAATGGCACAACTTTAAAAGAAGCTACATTAAAGTTAGGCTATGCTAGTTCTGAAGAATTCGATAAGTGGGTAAATGTAAAAAATATGATAGGAAGAAATAATTAAACTCTTCCTTTAAGGGCATTAAAAGCCCAGCCAATAGAAATAAAACCAGTTCCTACTACACAAAATCCAATTGCATAGTCTTGATATTTAATCACACCCAATAATACTAGTGCAATCCCTAGAAGAGTTAAAACAAAGGAAGCAATTCCAAAAATATTATTTTTATTTAATCTCATAATTTCTTGTTGTTGTTATCTGCAATATCTTAATAAAAAAGATATCAATATGTTAAAAAACATATAAAAATCAATTTATTCTTCCAAGTAATTTTTCACGCCAATTAGACCACTTGTATTTTTTAGAAAAATAGATTAATAATAATGGATAAATCACTAAAACAGAGATTATTGTAGAATTTATAACTTCTGGCTCTGCAATATACTTTAAGACTGAATTTGTTTGAAAAACTGTCCAATCTGCAGTAACTAGAAGTGCTATTAGTAAATTATTTCCTGCATGAAATCCAAGAGCCAACTCCATACCTTCGTCCATTAGAGTGATGATTCCTAGAAAAAGTCCAGTAGCAACGTAGTGTACCAAAATTAAGTATCCTAGTTTACTAACTTCTGGGTTCCAAAAATGTAAAAAACCAAAAGAAAACGAGGTTAAAATCAACGGGAACCACTTATTTCCAGCAAAAACTCCTAAACCTTGCATTAAATATCCTCTAAACACATATTCCTCAAAACTTGTTTGAATTGGAATAAAAACAATAGCCACAAAAAATAATATAATAAAAGATGAAAATTCAAAATTAAAAACATACTCTTCTGGGAAAAAAAAATAACTAAAAACAGTGTTTAAAATGGTTATCAATGCAATACAAAAAAAAGAAGTACGAAGTCTACTTAAATCAATTTTTGATCTGGATGTAGTCAAGGATAAAAAAGATTGTCTATGTAAATATTTTACAACAAGATAAAGACCTAAAAACCCAACTACAAAAGAAAGAAGAAAATAAAATAACGTAAGGTTACTATCTCCTAGTATTGTCATCATATTAGATTCAGTTAGATTAGAGGCACCTTCTAAACCTGTTTTAGATATAATTGCTGCAATAAAAGGAATAGTTCCTAGCTGGGAAAAAATAAAAATTACAATAATTCCAATAACGTATCTTCCTAAATTATTACTTGTTTTTAAAGCATTTTCGATGTACATATTATTGTTTTTTATTTAAAATCATAGTAGAAAGTTTACAATGAGAAATCAAATTATTTTTATCATCTGTTATCTTAATTTCCCATAATTGAGTTGTTCTTCCTTTATGAATTGGAGTAGCTTTAGCATAAACAAACCCCTCTTTAACTGATTTTAAGTGATTAGCGGATATAATTATCCCTCTAACCATTTGTTTCTCTCGGTCAACTGATAAATAGGATGCTGCACTTCCTACTGATTCAGCTAATGCAGCTGTAGCTCCTCCGTGTAAAACTCCATCAGGTTGAAATACCTTTGAATTTACTGGCATTTTTGCAGTTAAAAAATCTTCTCCAATATCTATAAAATTCATCTCTAAAGTTTCCATCAAAGAATTCTTATTTGCAGAATTTATTCTTTTTAAAATTTCTTCTTTTCCCATCTTCTAAATGTATAAAACAAAAAAAACGCATCAAATATATTAATGCGTTTTTTTATTAAAAAATAATTATTAATTACTTAACCTCTTCAAAGTCAACATCTTGAACATCATCTGAATCATCTTTAGCATCAGATGGATTAGAACTGTCAGGTTGAGGGTCTGTAGAACCACCAGCTTGTTGAGATTCAGCTTGTGCTTTATAAAGTTCTTCAGATGCATTTTTCCAAGCTTCATTAATTCCTTCAAGTGCTGTTTTAATACTTTCAACATCTTTAGATTCAATCGCTTTTTTCAACACATCAAGAGACTCCTCTATTACTTTTTTCTTATCATCTGAAAGTTTTTCTCCGAATTCTTTCAATTGACTTTCAGTTTGAAAAACCATAGCATCAGCACTGTTTAGCATGTCTACTTCTTCTTTTACTTTTTTATCTGATTCTGCATTTAATTCAGCTTCTTTCTTCATCTTTTCGATTTCATCATCAGTCAAACCTGAAGATGCTTCAATTCTGATGTCCTGAGTTTTTCCAGTAGCTTTATCAGCAGCTGTAACATGAATCAATCCATTTGCATCGATATCAAAAGTAACTTCAATTTGAGGTGTTCCTCTTTGAGAAGGTGGAATACCATCCAAATGAAATCTTCCAATTGTATTGTTATCTTTTGCCATAGGTCTTTCACCCTGAAGCACATGAATTTCAACCGATGGTTGGTTGTCAGCAGCTGTAGAAAATACTTGAGATTTTTTTGTAGGAATAGTGGTGTTAGAATCAATTAATTTTGTCATCACACTACCCATTGTTTCAATGCCTAAAGACAATGGAGTAACATCTAGTAATAAGACGTCTTTAACATCACCTGTAAGCACTCCTCCTTGAATTGCTGCACCAATTGCAACAACCTCATCAGGATTAACTCCTTTTGAAGGTTTTTTACCAAAAAACTTTTCAACCTGATCCTGAATAATAGGAATTCTTGTAGAACCACCCACTAAAATAACTTCATCAATCTCTTTAATATTTAAGCCAGCATCTTTAATTGCTTTTTTGACAGGCTCCATCGACCTTTTTACTAAATCACTTGAAAGCTGCTCAAACTTAGACCTTGTTAATGAAACTACTAAATGTTTTGGGCCAGTTGAAGTAGCTGTTATATATGGTAAGTTAATTTCTGTTTGTGCAGATGATGAAAGTTCAATTTTTGCTTTTTCTGCAGCTTCCTTAAGCCTTTGTAAGGCCATTGGATCTTTTCTTAGATCAATATCTTCTTTCTTTTTAAAATCATCAGCTAAAAACTTAATAATTTCTTCATCAAAATCATCTCCCCCTAGTCTAGTATCTCCGTTAGTTGAAAGAACTTCAAATACACCATCACCAAGCTCTAAGATAGAGATATCAAATGTTCCACCACCTAAATCATAAACAGCAATTTTTTGATCTTTTCCAGCTTTATCTAAGCCATAAGCTAAAGCAGCTGCAGTAGGTTCATTTATAATTCTTTGAACTTTAAGTCCTGCAATCTCACCAGCTTCTTTAGTAGCTTGCCTTTGAGAATCATTAAAGTATGCTGGAACTGTTACAACTGCTTCAGTTACAGGATTCCCTAAATAATCTTCAGCTGTTTTCTTCATTTTTTGAAGAATCATAGCAGATAATTCTTGTGGCGTATATAATCTTCCGTCAATATCTACTCTAGCTGTATCATTATCTCCTTTCACTACTTTGAAAGCAGATCTATCAGCATCTTTTTTAGACTCACTGTATTTGCTACCCATGAATCTTTTGATTGACGCGATAGTCTTAGTAGGATTTGTTACAGCTTGTCTTTTTGCTGGGTCACCAACTTTAATTTCACCACCTTCAACAAAGGCAATAACAGATGGAGTTGTTCTTTTTCCTTCTGCGTTTGGGATGACTACAGGCTCATTACCTTCCATTACAGAAACACAAGAGTTTGTAGTTCCTAAATCAATTCCAATTATTTTACTCATTTTTTTAAATTTATCAATTATGAATTATTTATTTCAATGATTGTGCCACACAAATATGTATGACATTATGTCAGTATTAAATTTTGAATTGTATTGATTAATTTTTAAATTACATTTACATATAATAAAACTTATCAATGAAAGAATATAAAAGAGTAACTACTCATACTTTATTAGAAATGAAAAATCGTAAAGAAAAAATTTCTATGTTGACAGGGTATGATTACTCTATGGCTAAAATAATTGATAAATCTGGTATTGATATAATACTTGTTGGTGATTCAGCTTCAAATGTAATGGCTGGACATGAAACAACGTTGCCAATTACACTAGACCAAATGATTTATCACGCATCTTCAGTTGTTAGAGGAGTTAAAAGGTCTTTAGTTGTAGTTGATCTTCCTTTTGGAAGTTATCAATCTGATCCAAAGGAAGCTTTGAGATCCGCAATAAGGATCATGAAAGAGTCAGGAGCGCATGCTGTAAAAATGGAAGGAGGAAGTGAAATTAAAGAATCTATTGTAAAAATTCTTAATGCTGGTATTCCTGTGATGGGACATTTAGGTTTAACTCCTCAATCCATATATAAATTCGGAACTTATAGTGTTAGAGCTAAAGAAGAGAAAGAAGCTAAAACACTTCTTGAAGACGCCAAACTTTTAGATAAACTTGGTTGCTTTGGAATCGTACTAGAAAAAATTCCGGCTAAAGTTTCAAAAAAAGTTACGAGTTCTGTTACTGTGCCAATAATAGGAATTGGAGCTGGAAGTGATGTTGACGGCCAAGTTTTGGTAACCCACGATTTAGTAGGATTAAATTCTGAATTTAATCCAAGATTTTTAAGGAGATATGTGAACTTAGATGAAATAATGACTAGTGCAATTCAATCATATATTAAAGACGTTAAAAGTTTAGATTTTCCAAATAAAGACGAACAATATTAAATCTCTTTGTGATAGAAATTCTTTTTGAAGATAATCATCTTATAATAGTTAATAAAAAACCTGGAGATCTAGCTCAAGGTGATAAAACTAAAGATGAAACACTTGGAGATAGAGTTAAAGATTATCTTAAAAAAAAATACAATAAATCAGGCGAAGCTTTTTTAGGTATTACACACAGACTTGATAGACCCACAAGTGGCGTTATAATTTTTACTAAAACTTCAAAAGCACTCTCTAGAATGAACGAAATGTTCAAAAAGAATGAGATTAATAAAACCTATTGGGCTATTGTTAAACTAATAGTTAATAAATCCAGTGTTAAGCTAGAAGACTATTTAACGAAAAATCCAAAGCAAAATAAATCTTACGTTACAAACCCTTTAAATAAAAAAGCAAAAAAAGCGATTTTACATTATCAATCAATCCTAAATTTAGATAATTATTCATTATTAAAAATTAAACTTGAAACAGGGAGACATCACCAAATAAGAACTCAATTATCTAAGGCTGGAATGTCTATTAAAGGAGATTTAAAGTATGGCTTTCCAAGACCCAATTCAAACGGTAGTATTCATTTACATTCAAGAAAAACAGCATTCATTCATCCAGTAACAAAAAAAGAAATAATAATTATTGCACCTCCTCCTATTGATAAGATTTGGGATATGTGCCTTAAAATGCTATAATAATAGATTTATTTAAGCGATTTTACTACTTTTGATTTATAAGTTTCTAAAATATATCTAAAATCAAAAATGAGTATTGAAAATGTTAAAATATTTGATACAACTTTAAGGGATGGAGAACAAGTTCCTGGTTGCAAACTAGATACTTCACAAAAATTAGTTATTGCTAGGAGATTAGAAGAGTTGGGCGTAGATGTAATAGAAGCAGGATTTCCAGTTTCTAGCCCAGGAGATTTTAATTCTGTCGTAGAAATTTCTAAAATTATAAAAAATACAACAGTTTGTGCTTTAACAAGAGCAGTGAAAAAAGACATTGAAGTTGCAGCAGATTCATTAAAGAATGCAAAATATCCAAGAATTCATACAGGGATTGGAACTTCAGACTCTCATATTGAACATAAATTCAAATCTTCAAAAGAAAAGATTATTGAAATTGGTTATAAAGCAGTTAAATATGCTAAAACTTTTGTTAATGATGTAGAATTTTACGCTGAGGATGCTGGCAGAACTGATAATGAATTTTTAGCTAGAGTTTGCGAAAAAATGATTGAAGCTGGCGCTACTGTGCTTAACATTCCCGACACTACAGGATATTGTTTACCATCAGAGTATGGTGAAAAAATAAAATTTCTTTATGAAAATGTAAAGAATATAGATAAAGCCATAATTTCATGTCACTGTCATAATGATCTAGGATTAGCTACAGCTAACTCCATAGCAGGAATAGTTAATGGAGCTAGACAAATAGAATGTACAATAAATGGAATTGGAGAGAGAGCAGGCAATACTTCTTTAGAAGAGGTTGTAATGATTATGAGACAACATCCTGATTTAAATCTGGATACAAATATAAATTCGAAACTTTTATTTGATACTAGTAAAATGGTTTCTGACAATATGGGAATGCCTGTTCAGCCAAATAAAGCAATAGTTGGTGCAAATGCATTTGCACATAGCTCTGGAATTCACCAGGATGGAGTTATAAAAAACAGAGAAACTTACGAAATAATCAATCCCCTTGATGTTGGTGTAACAGAATCAGCAATAATCTTAACAGCTAGAAGTGGTCGAGCAGCATTAGCTTACAGAGCTAAAAAAGTTGGATTTGATCTTACTAAAAACGAATTAGATCTTGTGTATTTTGAATTCCTAAAGGTTGCCGATTTAAAAAAAGAAGTATTGGATGAAGACATTCCAACAATAATAAAAAACTCTCTTTAATTATAATTTACTTATGAGTAAAACCTTATTTGATAAAGTTTGGGATTCACATGTTGTTCACAAAATAAATAATGGACCCGACGTATTATTTATTGACCGACATATGGTTCATGAAGTAACTAGTCCAGTTGCTTTTTTAGGATTGAAAAACAGAAATGCAGAAGTTCTTTTTCCAGAAAAAACTTTTGCAACTGCTGATCACAATACACCAACACTTAATCAACATCTTCCGGTAAAAGACCCTCTTTCTGCTAATCAATTAAAAGCATTGGAAGAAAATTCTAAGCTACATGGGATTTCATATTGGGGATTAGGTCATGAAAAAAACGGAATAGTCCATGTGGTTGGCCCTGAATATGGGATAACTCAACCTGGTGCAACTATTGTTTGCGGAGATTCACATACTTCAACACACGGTGCATTTGGAGCTGTAGCATTTGGAATAGGAACTTCTGAAGTAGAGATGGTTCTTTCTACTCAATGCATTATGCAACCTAAACCAAAAAAAATGAAGATATCTATTGATGGAATTCTCGGTAAAGGAGTAACTCCAAAAGATGTCGCATTGTTTATCATATCTAAACTAAGTACATCAGGAGCTACAGGATATTTTGTTGAATATTCTGGAGAAGTATTTAGAGAAATGTCCATGGAAGGTCGTATGACTGTTTGTAATCTTAGTATAGAAATGGGTGCAAGAGGTGGAATGATTGCACCTGACAATAAAACATTTGAATATATAAAAAACAGAGAGTTCACTCCAAAAGAGGATAAGTGGGAGAAAGCCATGAAATATTGGTCAACTCTTTACTCTGACGAACATGCAATTTTTGATAAAGAATTATTTTTTGATGGAAACAACATTCAACCGATGATTACATATGGTACTAATCCAGGAATGGGAATTAGTATTTCAAAAGGAATTCCTGAAGCTAAAAATCAAGATAGCGGAGTTAATACCTATCTAAAATCTCTAAACTACATGAACTATAGTGAAGGAGAAAGTATGTTAGGTAAAAAAATTGATTTTGTGTTTTTAGGAAGCTGTACAAACGGTAGAATTGAAGACTTTAGAGAATTTGCAAAAATTGTTGAAGGAAGAAAAAAAGCTTCTAATATAACAGCATGGCTCGTGCCAGGATCGCATAAAGTTGAAAAAGCAATAAAAGATGAAGGTATTTTAAAAGTTTTAGAACAAGCTGGGTTTGAGTTAAGAGAACCAGGGTGTTCAGCTTGCTTGGCGATGAATGATGATAAAATCCCTGCAGGTAAATATGCAGTTAGCACATCAAATAGAAATTTTGAGGGAAGACAAGGCCCTGGTTCAAGAACATTATTGGCTAGTCCTCTTGTTGCGGCAGCAGCGGCAGTCACAGGAGAAATAACAGATCCTAGAACATTATATTAAAAAATGGGTTACGAAAAATTCAATACATTAAAAAGCACAACAGTTCCATTAACAATTGAAAATGTTGATACTGACCAAATTATTCCAGCTAGATTTTTAAAAGCTACTGAAAGAATTGGTTTTGGAGAAAATTTATTTAGAGATTGGCGTTACAATGCTGATAATTCAATAAAAAAAGAGTTTGTATTAAACAATGACACTTATAGTGGTAAAATACTATTAGGAGGTAAAAATTTTGGATCTGGATCGTCCAGAGAACACGCAGCTTGGGCTATTTATGATTATGGATTCAGATGTGTTATTTCAAGTTTTTTTGCCGATATTTTTAGAGGAAATTGTTTAAACATAGGGGTGCTTCCTGTCCAAGTTTCTCCTGAGTTTTTAGAAACAATATTTGAGTCCGTTTTTAAGAACCCTAAAACAGAGTTGATTGTGAATTTAAATACTCAAAAAGTAAATATCCCATGTTTAGGTATTTCAGAAGCATTTGATATTAATGAATATAAAAAAGAGAATATGTTAAATGGATATGATGATATAGACTATCTAACTAACATTAAGGATACTATAAGTGAATTTGCAAAAAACACTCCTCTTTAACAAATATTTGTTACTATAAAAAATGAATAAAAAGACTATTGAAATAATGGACACCACCCTAAGGGATGGAGAACAAACTTCAGGTATGTCTTTTTCATCATCTGAAAAATTAACAATTGCAAAATTGTTACTAACTGAGCTAAAAGTAGACAGAATTGAGATTGCTTCTGCTAGAGTTTCAAAGGGTGAATTTAAAGCTGCTCAATCCATTACTAAATGGGCTCAGAAAAATCAATATTTAGATAAAGTAGAAATTTTAACATTTTTAGATAATGGAATTTCGCTAAAATGGTTAATAAATTCTGGAGCTAAGGTTCAAAATTTGTTAACAAAAGGATCTTTGAACCACCTTAAGCATCAAATAAAAAAGACGCCGGATGAGCATTTTAGAGAAGTGTCAAATTCAGTCTTAAATGCACTTGAAAAAGGTATTGCTACAAACGTATATTTAGAAGATTGGAGTAACGGAATGCGTAATTCTAAAGGTTATGTATATAAGTATCTAGATTTTCTTAAAACACTACCGATTAAAAGAATTCTTCTACCTGACACCTTAGGTATTTTGAGTCCAAAAGAAACATATAAGTTTCTTTCAGAAATAGTAAGTAAATATCCCAAGTTACACTTTGACTTTCATGCACATAATGATTATGATCTTAGTGTTTCAAATGTGATTGAAAGTTTAAACGCAGGTTGTCATGGTATTCATTTAACTATAAATGGGATGGGAGAAAGAGCTGGAAATGCTCCAATGGCTAGTGTTGCTGCAGTAATCAGAGATTTTCTTCCAAATATTCATATTAATCTAAATGAAAAATCACTTCACAAGGTTAGTAAATTAGTTTCAGCATTTACAGGTTTTAGAATTCCAGCTAATAAACCAATTGTAGGAGACAATGTTTTTACACAGACGGCAGGGATTCATGCAGATGGAGATAGTAAGAATAATTTATATTATAACGATTTGCTTCCAGAAAGGTTCGGAAGAAAAAGAAAATATGCCCTAGGAAAAACATCAGGAAAAGCTAATGTTAAAAAAAACTTACAAGAATTAGGCTTAACCCTAAATGATGAGGAAATTAAAAAAGTAACCAATAGAATTATTGAACTTGGAGATAAAAAAGAAAAAGTAACATCAGAGGATCTCCCTTTTATAATTTCTGATGTTTTAAATAATTACGATTTTAAAAAAAATATAATTATTCAATCATATGAAATAAAACATAAAAAAGGATTTAATCCCTCAGCAGATTTAGAGATAGTAATTAACGGGAAGTTATTTAAAGAAAGTGGATCAGGTGATGGTCAGTTTAATGCTTTTATAAATGCAATAAAAAAAATATATAAAAGAATTAATATTATTTTACCTTCACTAGTAGATTATACTGTTACTATTCCCCCTGGAAGTAGTTCAGATTCACTATGCGAAACTTTTATAACGTGGAGATTTAATAATAAGGATTTTATTACCAGAGGGTTGGATTCAGATCAAACAGTTTCAGCTATTAAAGCAACAGAAAAAATGTTAAATATTATATCAAATAATTAATGAAATTAAATATAGCACTCCTTGCAGGAGATGGAATTGGACCAGAAGTAATAGATCAAGCTGTAAAAGTATCTAATGCAATTGCAAAAAAATTCAATCACTCAATTAATTGGGTAAGTGCCTTAACAGGTGCTGCAGCAATAGATGCTGTTGGAGAACCATATCCAATAGAAACTCATAATATATGTCTTAATGCCGATGCTATATTATTTGGAGCAATAGGAGACCCAAAATATGACAACGATCCTTTGGCAAAAGTAAGGCCGGAACAAGGTTTGTTAAAAATGAGACAGGATTTAGGATTATTTGCCAATGTAAGACCAACGTTTACTTTTCCTTCCCTAATAGATAAATCCCCATTAAAAAGAGAAAGAATTGAGGGAACAGATTTAGTTTTCTTAAGAGAACTTACTGGTGGGATTTATTTTGGTGAAAGAGGCAGAAAAGATAATGGAAATACAGCATTTGACACCTGTACATATACTAGGGAAGAAATAACTAGGTTAGCAAAAAAAGGTTTTGAACTAGCAATGAGTAGATCGAAAAAACTTTGTTGCGTAGATAAAGCTAATGTTCTTGAATCATCAAGACTATGGAGAGAAACTGTTCAAATGATGGAAAAAGATTATCCTGAAGTAAAGGTTTCTTATGAGTTTGTAGATGCAGTAGCAATGCGATTAGTTCAATGGCCAAATTCTTATGATGTTTTAATTACTGAAAATTTATTTGGAGACATTTTGACTGATGAAGCATCCGTTATATCAGGATCTATGGGTCTAATGCCCTCAGCATCAATTGGTTTAAAAAACTCTTTATTTGAACCGATTCACGGGTCTTATCCTCAAGCTGCAGGAAAAAATATAGCTAATCCATTGGCAACAATATTATCAGCTGCAATGATGTTTGAAGATGCTTTTAATTTAAAAGAAGAAGCTAAATTAATTAGGCTTGTTGTAAATCAATCTTTAGAAAAATCAATAGTAACAGAAGATTTATCAGATAAAGAAAAGGCTTATAAAACTAGTGAAGTTGGCGACTGGTTAACTGATCAAATACTAAAATAAAAAAAAGCGTCTCAAAATAAGACGCTTTTTTTATAAACTTAGTGAGAAATATTATTTATCTTCTTCACTATCCATCTTTTTCTTAAGATCCATTAAGACATCCAAATCACCTAAAGTTGATTTATCAGATTCTTTAATTTTATTTTTCTTAAGAGATTCTTTAACATTTTTCTTTTCTATATCACTAAAAATAACTGTGTGGGACATTACTACTCTTTTAAAATCTTTGTTATACTCGATAACTTTAAAATCTGCTGTATCCCCTTTTTTTAATTTATTCCCATCTTCTTTCACAAGGTGTCTGTTAGGAACAAAAGCTATAATATCATCATTAAAAATAATAGTAGCTCCTTTATCATTAGAATCTGAAATAGTAGCGTTATGAGAAGTCCCTTCTGCAAATGATTTATCATAAAGGTCCCATGGATTATCTTTGGTCTGCTTATGACCTAAACTTAATTTTCTTGCTTCAGAATCTAATTCAAGAACAATAACATCAATAGAATCTCCAGAAGAAAATAATTCAGAAGGGTGTTTTACTTTAACTGTCCATGATAAATCTGAAATATAAACTAAACCGTCAATCCCCTCTTCTAACTCAACAAAAATTCCAAAATTAGTAAAGTTTCTTACAACTCCTGAATGTTTTGAACCTACAGGATATTTACTAGTTATATCAGTCCAAGGATCGGATGAAAGTTGTTTTATTCCTAAAGACATTTTTCTTTCTTCACGATCTAAAGTCAAAACAACCGCCTCTACCTCGTCACCAACTTTAACAAAATCTTGTGCAGATCTTAAATGAGTAGACCAAGACATTTCAGAAACATGAACTAACCCTTCAACTCCATCAGCTACTTCAACAAATGCTCCATAATCTGCAAGAACAGAAACTTTACCTTTCACCTTATCACCTTCTTTAAGTTCTGTGTCTAGAGATTCCCAAGGATGGGCACTCAATTGTTTAACCCCTAATTGTATTCTAGATTTATCATCATCAAAATCAAGAATAACAACATTTAACTTTTGGTCTAACTCTAAAATTTCACTTGGGTGATTAATTCTGTTCCATGACAAATCAGTTATGTGTATTAATCCATCTACACCTCCAAGATCAATAAACACACCATATGTGGTAATGTTTTTTACAGTTCCTTCAAGAACTTGACCTTTTTCTAATTGTCCAATAATTTCTTTCTTTTGTAATTCTATATCAGCTTCAATAAGAGCTTTGTGAGATACTACTACATTTTTAAATTCGTGGTTGATTTTTACAACCTTAAACTCCATGTTTTTATTAATATATTGATCATAATCTCTGATAGGCTTGACATCTATTTGAGAACCTGGTAAAAAAGCTTCTAATCCAAAAACATCAACAATCATTCCTCCCTTAGTTCTACATTTAACAAAACCATTAACTACTGTAGATTTATCATGTGCTTCATTAACTCTGTCCCATGCTTTAATAGTTCTAGCTTTTCTGTGGGAAAGTATTAGTTGACCTGTTTTATCTTCTTGGATATCTACTAAAACCTCAACCTTGTCACCAACTTTTAAATCAGGATTGTATCTAAATTCATTTAAAGAAATAACTCCTTCGGATTTAGCATTAATATCTATTATTGCTTCTCTATCTGTCAAGTTAATAATAACTCCGTCTATAACACTTTCATCGTAAGTGTCAACAAAATTTTCTTTTATTAATTTATCAAACTCTAAAAGTTTATCATCTTTTACTGTCTCAATACCTTCTTCATAAATATCCCAATCAAAATCTTCTAAAAATTTTTCTGGAGAAACTTCTTCATTAACAACCTCTTCAATATTTAAATCTTCACTAGTTGTTTCCTCTAAAATTTCATTTGTGATAATTGGTTCAACAATTACATCTTCAGACACTTTAGGTTTTACTATTTTTGAAGCTTTAGAAGGTTTTGTAGTTTTTTTTACAGCTTCCTTAGGATTGCTGTCTTTTTTTTCTGCTGGCATAACTTAAAATTTGTATTTTAATTTATTTATAGACTTTAAGGAATAAATTAAAAGTTGTTTATAATTTTTAATCTTTTGAATATCTATATTAACCTATCAAAAGGATCGCGAAAATAAGTTCATTTTATTCGATAAACAAATTTTTTACAAAGAATTTGACAAGGTTAAAGAAATGAGATTTGAAATTTTATCTTCAAGTTCTACTAAACTCATATTCTCAGTATTAATTAAAACAGCATCCGAAGCTTTTTTCAAAGGAGAATTAGGTCTATTTATGTCTTGAAAATCTCTTAAATTAATATTTTTAAAAACCTCATCATAAGAAATTTCTTTATCTGTTATTTTAAGTTCGTCAAATCTTCTTTTTGCTCTAGTTTCTACAGAAGCTTCTAAAAAAAATTTTAATTCTGCTTTAGGGAAAACAACTGTCCCTATATCTCTGCCGTCCATAACAACTCCTTTATTTTTACCGAAAGAATGTTGGATTTTAACCATGTGAGTCCTTACTTCGTCTATAGCAGCTAATTGACTAACTAAGTCAGAAACTTTCAGCGATCTAATTTTATTTTCAACTGACAAGCCGTCCAAGTGAATCTCTAGACAATCAGACAAAGAACCTTTTCTGAAATCAATTCTTAATTTCGATAAGTCATTAATAATAGCTTCTTTATTTATAAAACTTTTTGATATTATGTTGTTACTAATTGCATAATATGTGAGTGCTCTATACATGGCTCCAGAGTCTATGTACAAGTAGCCTAATTTTTTTGCTATACGTTTAGCTAAGGTGCTTTTTCCAGTAGACGATGTACCATCAATAGTTATAATTATTTTATTTAACATTAAAACAATTTAAAATTTTTAACCTTCGTATTAGTTATTGCTAAATCAATGACCTCTTTCATTGTGGATACGTAATGAAAAGTAAGACCTTTTAAATAACTTTTATCAATATCTAGTATGTTTTTTTCATTATCCTTACAAAGAATAATCTCTTTTATTTTTGCTCTTTTAGCAGCAAGAATTTTTTCTTTTATACCACCAACTGGTAAAACCTTTCCTCTAAGTGTGATTTCACCTGTCATAGCCAACTTGTTTTTAACTCTTTTTTGTGTGAGTAATGATACGATTGATGTTAGCATAGTTATCCCTGCACTAGGACCATCTTTTGGAGTCGCACCTTCTGGAACATGAATATGAATATTGTGACTTGATAATTTTTTGATGTCTATTGAAAGTAATTCAGCATTTGACTTAATATACTCAAGAGCTATTGTTGCAGATTCTTTCATCACTTTCCCTAAGTTACCTGTGATAGATAAATTCCCTTTTCCCTTTGACAGGGCAGATTCGATAAATAATATATCTCCTCCAAATTGAGTCCATGCCAAACCTGTTACAACACCAGCAATTTCATTATTTTCGTACTGATCCTTAGATATGGATATACCTAAAATACTATCTAGGTCTCTTGGATTGATTTCATTTGAGTATGTTTCCTCCAAGGCGATAGATTTTGCAATGTTTCTAATTATTTTAGCAATTTGCTTTTCTAAACCTCTTACACCAGATTCTCTAGTGTAACCTTCAATAACTTTTTCAATCGAAGCTTTCTTAAGTTTAACTATGTTTTTAGATAAACCATGATCCTTAATCTGCTTAGGTAATAAATGTTTTTTAGCAATCTCACATTTTTCCTCAATAGTATATCCAGAAACACTTACAATTTCCATTCTGTCTCTTAGAGCAGGTTGAACATTACCAATATTATTTGAAGTTGCAATAAACATCACCTTAGACAAATCAAAACCAGATTCGATAAAATTATCATAAAAAGAAGTGTTTTGTTCTGGATCCAAAACTTCTAACATTGCAGAGGACGGGTCTCCTTGATTACCTACTGAAAGCTTATCTATCTCATCTAAAACAAAAACAGGATTAGAAGTTTTGGCTTTTTTTAAACTTTGAATTATTCTTCCTGGCATAGCTCCAATGTAGGTTTTCCTA
>Ga0308012_10000460_pt1 | contig 24608 bp, 21 predicted proteins | sample Neamet179_FD_203133 | JGI IMG/M metagenome (GOLD analysis project Ga0308012, IMG submission 203133) | Marine microbial communities from water near the shore, Antarctic Ocean - #179 | ecosystem: Environmental > Aquatic > Marine > Unclassified | place: Southern Ocean | collected 2014-07-25 | reverse complement strand
TTTCTGATTACTCCTTAGTAGCGGGAACTGGACTCGAACCAGTGACCTTCGGGTTATGAGCCCGACGAGCTACCTACTGCTCTATCCCGCGATATAATTTCAAAAATAATGACTTAGCTTTTAACTTTCGATTCATAAACTCGACCCCTTATTTTCGACTGCAAATATACAACTTAACAAAACAATAGAACAAACTTTTTTCTTATATTTTTTAATTATTTTTTAATGCTCTAAATTCTAATCAAATATAAAAAGGAATTACCTTTGCAGCATGACACATAAAGCTGGTTTTGTAAATATTATAGGAAATCCTAACGTAGGTAAATCTACTTTGATGAATGCATTGGTAGGTGAAAAATTATCAATTATCACACCTAAAGCTCAAACGACTAGACATAGAATTTTAGGAATTGTAAACGAAGATGATTACCAAATTGTTTTTTCTGACACCCCAGGAATCATACAGCCTGCCTATGAATTACAAGCATCTATGATGGATTTTGTAAAATCTGCATTAGATGATGCTGATGTCTTAATTTATATGGTAGAGGTTGGTGAAAAGGAATTAAAAAATGAAGCTTTCTTCAAAAAAATCATCCATAGTGAAATTCCTGTTATATTATTATTAAATAAAATTGATAAATCTACTCAAGACGAAGTAGAGGAAAAGGTTAAATATTGGGAAGAAAAAGTACCAAATGCTGATGTTTTTGTAATTTCTGCATTAGAAAAATTTAACATAACGGCTGTTTTTGACAAAATAAAAGACTTACTTCCAGAAGGACCTCCTTACTATCCAAAAGATCAATTAACAGACAAGCCTCAACGTTTTTTTGTAAATGAAAAAATTAGAGAAAAAATTCTAACGCATTATAAAAAAGAAATTCCTTATTCTGTAGAAGTAGAAACTGAAGAATTTATTGAAGAAGAAAATATTGTACGTATTCGTTCTGTAATTATGGTTGAAAGAGATACGCAAAAAGGAATTATAATTGGTCATAAAGGAGCCGCAATTAAACGTGTGGGTTCTGAAGCAAGAAAAGATTTAGAAAAGTTTTTTGAAAAGAAAGTATTTATAGAATTATATGTAAAAGTCAATAAGAATTGGCGAAGCGACAAGACTCAACTAAAACGTTTTGGGTACAAAGACTAGATATTTTTACTCTTTTTTGAGCATAAAGAAAGAGTCTTTGAAGTTCCAAAATATACTTCTGAACTCGTAATCTTCATAAATAGTAGTTCATTTTTTACATTCAGTTCAAAATCAAACTCTTTCTTATGAAATTCATCCAAATAAATAGTAAATTGTATCTTTGCAAAAAATTTCAATTCAAATGAATAGTATTGTTGCCATTGTAGGAAGACCAAATGTTGGAAAGTCAACACTTTTTAATAGATTGGTTCAAAGAAGAGAAGCGATTGTAGATTCTGTTAGCGGAGTTACAAGAGACAGGCATTATGGGAAATCTGACTGGAATGGAAAAGAATTTTCTGTAATAGATACGGGTGGATATATTGTTGGTTCTGATGATATTTTTGAAGAAGAAATTAGAAAACAAGTAAATCTTGCCATTGATGAAGCAGATTTAATTGTTTTTGTAGTTAATGTTGAAGATGGTATTACACCTATGGATGCTGAAGTTGCTAAGCTTTTACGCAAGGTAAAAAAGCCAATCTTTACCGTAGTTAACAAAGTTGACAACGCAATGCGCGAACCAGATGCTATAGAATTTTACAATCTAGGTTTGGGCGATTACTACACAATTGCATCCATTAACGGAAGTGGAACTGGAGATTTACTGGATGCTTTAGCAAAGGAAATGCCAGCAGTTGAAGAAATAGATTTAGAAAAAGAAGAATTACCAAGGTTTGCCGTTGTTGGAAGACCAAATGCAGGAAAATCTTCTTTTATAAATGCTTTAATTGGTGAGGAAAGAAACATTGTAACCGATATTGCAGGAACAACAAGAGATTCTATTGATACAAAATACAATCGTTTCGGTTTCGACTTTAATTTAGTTGATACCGCAGGAATTCGTAAAAAATCTCGTGTAAAAGAAGATTTAGAATTCTATTCTGTAATGCGTGCTGTTCGTTCTATCGAATATTCTGATGTTATTGTTTTAGTCGTAGATGCCACTCGTGGTTTTGAAGGTCAAGATCAAAATATTTTTTGGTTGGCAGAAAAAAACAGAAAAGGTGTTGTTATCTTAATTAATAAATGGGATTTAATTGAGAAAGAAACCAACACAATGCGTGACTTTGAAGCAATGGTTAGAAAACAAATTGAGCCTTTTACAGATGTGCCAATTATATTTACTTCGACCTTAACAAAACAACGTTTGTTTAAAGCCATAGAAACTGCAGTAGAAGTTTTTGAAAAAAGAAAATTTAAAATACCTACGAGTAAGCTAAATGATATAATGCTAGACATTATTAAAAGCTACCCGCCACCAGCTACAAAAGGGAAGTTTGTAAAAATTAAATATTGCATGCAATTACCTACAAAAACACCTCAGTTTGCATTTTTCTGTAACTTACCTCAATATGTTAGAGATTCATACAGACGCTTTCTAGAGAATAAATTAAGAGAAATCTATGATTTTTCTGGAGTACCAATTACAATTTACTTTAGACAGAAATAACAATTTTATTTATTTTTTATAAATTCCTCCTGATACTTTATTTGTTAAATAAAGCATCAGGAGGAATTTTAATTTTATGTAACCTGTAACTTTTGATGATTTAATTATAAAAATTGAATCTTAGGAATTATAAAAAAGGGGCTCTTTCTTGCTATTTTGTCGTAAATTTATCCAGTATTTGTAACAAGAATTCAACAATATTATTCTATAAATTTATGATTTGTTTTTCGACTAAATTTCAAAACATAAAATATTAATTAGGTAAAGAAATAATCACATTTTATGCTAACATGGAAAGAAGTAATAAGCTTCGCAACGAAAGGAAATCCAACTCCTGATAAAAGAGTTGAAAAAACTGAAAAAGAATGGAAGGGTCTATTAACTCCTGAACAGTTTAGAGTTACAAGACAAAAAGGGACAGAAAGACCAAATTCTGGAGCTTTATGTAGTATTTATGATGAAGGAAAATACAACTGTATTTGTTGTAATACTACATTATTTGACTCTACAATTAAGTTTGATTCTAGTTCTGGTTGGCCAAGTTTTACGCAACCGATTAAAGAAAATTCCATAAAATATCATAAAGATGTTTCTTATGGTATGATTAGAGTTGAAGTAATGTGTAATACGTGTGATGCACATCTAGGACATGTATTTCCTGATGGGCCAGCACCAAGTGGATTGCGTTATTGTGTGAACTCTGAAGCGATGCAATTAGAGAAATAAAATTCTAAAAATGAGTAAAAATTTACAAATTACCACTTTAGGAGGTGGCTGTTTTTGGTGTACAGAAGCTGTATTCCAAGAAGTAAAAGGTGTAGAAAAAGTGGTTTCTGGTTATGCTGGAGGAAACGCCCCAGGAAGACCAACATATCGTGAAATCTGTTCTGGATTATCTGGTTTTGCAGAAGTGATTCGAATTACTTTTGATGCAACTATTATTTCTTACGAAGAAATTTTAGTCATTTTTATGACAACGCACGACCCAACGACATTAAACCAACAAGGCGCAGATAGAGGTACTCAATACCGGTCCGTAATTTATTATTATAATGAAACTCAACAAAAAATTGCAGAAGAAGTATTGACGCAAATTCAACGGTATTATTCTGATAAAATAATGACAGAGATTAGTCCTTTGCCTATTTTTTATGAAGCAACACAAGAGCATCAAGATTTTTACAAAAATAATATCGGACAAGGATATTGTACTTTTGTAATTGAACCGAAATTGGCAAAATTAAGAGAATTACATGCCGATAAACTGAAGTAGGTTACTGCCTTCGCAGGAACTACAACAGCTTATTTAAATTTCCGAACAGCTAATTGCTCCAAAAATTAAGAGACATGAACTTAAATATAGCAAACACTTTTATATCAGAATTACCTGCAGATTCTAATTTAGAAAACTCAAGAAGACAAGTTACTGAGGCAGTATTTTCTTATGTAAATCCGAAGAAAACGAAAGACCCAGAGGTGGTTCATGTTTCGCAAGAAATGGCTTCTGAATTAAATATATCCGAAGAAGAAACAACAACAGAATTCTTTAAAAATATCTTTACAGGAAATGAAGTTTACCCGAAGACAAAACCATTTTCTATGTGCTATGGCGGACATCAATTTGGGAATTGGGCAGGACAATTAGGAGACGGAAGAGCTATTAACTTATTTGAAGTTGAACATCAAAATAAAAACTGGAAAGTACAATTAAAAGGTGCTGGCGAAACTCCATATTCTAGAACTGCAGACGGTTTAGCTGTTTTACGCTCCTCCGTTAGAGAGTATTTATGCAGTGAAGCAATGTTTCATTTGGGCGTACCGACAACTCGTGCTTTATCATTAAGTTTATCTGGTGATGCTGTTTTACGTGATGTTTTATATGATGGAAATCCAGCATATGAAAAAGGCGCAATTGTTTCTAGAATTGCGCCGAGTTTTTTACGCTTTGGAAATTATGAAATTTTTACAGCTAGACAAGATGTTGAAAATTTAAAAAATTTGGTTGATTACACAATTAAACATCATTTTTCGCATTTAGGGAAACCATCAAAAGAAAACTATATCAACTTTTTTAAGGAAGTTTCAGTACGCACTTTAGACATGATTATTCATTGGCAACGTGTTGGTTTTGTACATGGCGTTATGAATACCGATAACATGTCAGTTTTAGGTTTAACGATCGATTTCGGACCTTATGGTTGGTTAGAAGGGTTTGATTTTGGCTGGACTCCAAACACAACAGATCGCCAACATAAAAGATACAGATATGGAAATCAGCCAAATATGGGTTTATGGAATTTGTATCAATTGGCAAATGCGATATATCCAATAATTGAAGAAGTTGAACCTCTAGAAACCATTCTAGATCAATATAAAAATGATTTCGAACAGCAATCTTTACAGATGATGAAATCGAAATTAGGGTTGTTTACTTCGGATGAAAAGGATGTAGAGTTAATTCAGAATTTAGAAGATAATTTACAATTAGTAGAAACAGATATGACTATTTTCTTTAGAAACTTAAGTCGTTTTACTAATGAAAAATCAGGTTTGCAATTAATTAAAAAAGCATTTTATGACTTCGAAAACAGTTCTGATGAAGTGAAAAATAATTGGAATTTGTGGTTCAAAAAATATGCTAAAAGACTTCAAATAGAAAGAGTTTCACCCGAAGAAAGAAAAGAAAAAATGGATGCTGTAAATCCTAAATATGTACTAAGAAATTATATGTCTCAATTAGCGATTGACACAGCAGATGAAGGAGATTATTCTTTAATTGACGAGTTATTTCAACTCTTAAAAAAACCATACTCCGAACAACCAGAAAATGAAAAATGGTTTGCAAAAAGACCAGAATGGGCAAGAGATAAAGTGGGATGTTCTATGTTATCATGTAGTTCATAAATAAAAAAATGCGCATTACACAAAAAATTCATCCTAATAATGAGCAGAAAAGCACCTGTTGGGATTTGCACGAATTGTTGAAAAAAACAAGAATGGGAAGGTGACTTTAAAAAGTTTATATTTATAGCTAAATTTTAGTTTTCATCAATGATTCACGAACTCCAAGAAATTATCAATCAAGCGGTCATCAATCAACAAAAAAGATTGAAAAATGTGTTGGCTACCGTGGTGCATTTAGAGGGTTCTTCGTACAGAAAACCAGGAGTTAGAATGCTGATTTCTGAAGATTTAAATTCTGTTGGAGCTGTGAGTGGTGGTTGTGTAGAAAAGGAAATTATTCATCGAGCAAAAAGTGTTTTTTTAACCGACAAACTAAAAATCATCACGTACGATGGTCGATACAAACTAGGTTGCGAAGGCATTTTATATATTTTGATTGAACCTTTTTTTATTTCTGATGATTTTATAACAGCTTTTTCTGACGCTAATTCTAACAGACAAACCTTAAAAATTGAAAGTCATTTTATAAAAGAAGATGAGGCTTTTGGGAATTTTGGTTCTATCATCACTTTCGAAAATAAAGAGCAATTTAATTTTTCAAATTCCTTTAACCGTCAAAATAAAGATGAAGTCAACGTTTTTTCTCAAATTTTACAACCCAAGTTTAAACTGATTATAATTGGAGGTGAACATGATGCTGTTAAATTGTGTAAAATAGCCGCTAGTTTGGGTTGGGAAATTGATATAATTACTTGCGCAAAAGACAGTAAACAGATTGACCATTTCCCTGGGGCAAACACTGTCGTTGGTGACACGCCAGAAACGATTCAATTTACTAATATTGAAGAAAATACTGCCATTGTAATTATGAATCATAGTTACGTACAAGATTTAAAATACTTGGTAAAACTATCTGAATACAAACCAAAATATATTGGTGTTCTGGGGGCGCCAAATAGAAGAGAACGTTTATTTAATGAGCTTTTTGAGTTTGTCCCTGATATTTCTGATGAATTTATAGACAACATTTATACGCCTGCAGGTTTGCATATTGGAGCGCAAACTCCTGAAGAAATTGCGCTTTCTATTGTTGCGGAAATTTTATCTGTAGTTCGAGAAAAAGTACCGTTTTCTTTGCGAGAATTAAATGGTAAAATCCATAATTAATTGATGAAAAATATCGCTATTTTAGTGTTAGCTGCCGGAAAATCATCAAGAATGAATAGCATAAAACAGCTAGAAAAAATCAATAATAAGACACTCTTAGATATTACTTTAGAGAAAGTAAATAATCTTTTTTCTGAAAACGTTTTCTGTGTTTTAGGTGCAAATGCTGATGAAATTAAACAAGGAATTACATCAAAAAATATTCAATTTATTAATAATAAAAACTTTGAAAACGGCTTAAGCGCTAGCATTGTTTCAGGTATCAATTATTTTAATGAGAATAAATTAAATTTTGAGGGTCTCTTTATTTTATTAGCAGATCAACCAGCAATTGAAACTTGGTATTTAGAATCTATGCTGAATTTATTTCAAAAAAATAACGATACAATTATTGCATCAAATTATGGAAATAAATTAGGTGTTCCTGTTATTTTCCCTAAAAAATATTTTACAGATTTACTATTAATTATAGGAGACAAAGGAGCAAAAGAATTCATCAATAAAAGAAAAAATGAAATTATTTATCCAGAATTAACAACAAATTTCTTTGATATAGATACCAAAAGTGACTTACAGTTCTTTAAAAAATCATTCTAAAACCGCTAATTCCGTACCAATAAAACTAATGAAATACTAAAGGCTGAGTCTGTTTTTTTTACACAAACTCAGTCAATAATCTTTCGTGTTTACAAGGATGTTCCTCCGTCTAAAGTAATTGTTTGTCCTGTCATAAACTTTGTATTGTCTGAAGCTAACCAAACTACAGCATCAGCAATTTCATTCGCTTTTCCATAACGCTTCATCGGAATTACACTTTTTAAAATGGCGTCCATTTCTGGTTTTGCATTTATTAATTGACTTAATAAAGCAGATTCTGTATAACCAGGGCAAACCGCATTTACTCTTATGTTTTTAGTTGCATATTCCATTGCTACAGACTTTGTCATACCAACAACAGCAAATTTACTCGCACTATAACTAATGTTATTTGGTGATGCTTTTAAGCCCGCCAAAGAAGCAATATTTACAATATTTCCGTGGCCTTGTTTTAAAAATTGCTGCAAGGCAACTTTCATACAATAAAATACACCTGTTTGATTTACCGCTATAACTCTATCCCAATCTTTTAAACTAGATTCATGTGTCCTTAATAAATTAGGACCAATCCCTGCATTATTTACAAGAACATCTAATTGTCCAAATTTTGTTACTGTTGAATGGATAAGGTTTTCTACTTCTTCAAATTTAGCAACGTTGCATTTATTTACAGTTGCTTTTCCTCCGTTTGAAATTATTTCATCAACCACTTTTTGAGCACTTTCAACATCAATATCAGAAACTACAACTGTAGCTTTATATGTTGCAAAATGGATTGCAGTTGCTTTTCCAATTCCTGAACCTGCTCCGGTTACTATTACTACTTTGTTTTTTACTTCCATAATTATTTACAAAAAATTAAACGTGAATCTGATAATGCTGATGCTCTTAATACTGTTGGATAATCTTTAAAGCTCATCAACTTAAAAAACTCGTTTTTGTTAGCGTATTTTACAATGAGAATTTCATCCCACAATTTTTCTTCTAATGGACCAATAATGGTTGCCATAGGTTTTCCTTTAAAAAGGATTTCTGCTTCAATTTTTTTAAAAAAAGGAAATGCAGCCATCATATATTCTTTATACGTTTCTATTCCTGTTTTACCTGTTTCTGAAACGACCTCTTTATAGCTTAAATAATTAAGCATAAAAACAGGAGTGTTTTCATCAAAATTTGACAAAACTTGTAAAGATTCCTTATTTAAATATTGATGATTTTCTGACATATCTAATCTATTGATTTTGTTTTGATAGCTTTCAATGCTAGTTTACAACATAGCTCTGCCGCTTTATTTAAATTAGCAAAACGTGGATCTGTAGTCCATCCTTTAGCATATCGATAATAAATTTGTTGTGCAATAACTGCAATTTTAAACAACCCGAAAACATAATAAAAAACCAAATTATCTACATTTCTACCTGATTTCTGAGCATACATTTCTGCAATTTCACTTCTTGTAGGGTTTCCTTCAAAAACAGTTGGAGACGGAATTCCTTGTTTTACAAAATCATGATCTGTTGCAATGGTCCAATACCCAAGTGACGTTCCTAAATCCATTAATGGATCTCCTAAAGTTGCCATTTCCCAATCTAAAACTGCAGAAACTTCTTGCCAAGAATCATCCTTAAAAACAACATTATCATACTTAAAATCGTTATGAATTAAGCAATGATCGTATTTTTTAGGTTGATGCTCTTCCATCCATTTCATGACCATTTCTGCCTCTGGATATTCATCTGTTTTTGCCTTTACATATTGTTTTCCCCAATTCGAAATTTGTCTTTGCACATACCCTTCAGGCTTCCCTAAATCTGCCAAACCAATTGCTTTATAATCTACATTATGCAATGCGACTAAGGTGTCTAACCATGAATTTGCAATGGTTTTGTAGTCTTCTTTTGGAATATTTCTCTGTTTCGCATCTTTGTAATTTAAAATGACTCCTTCTACTTTTTCCATGATGTAAAAATCACTTCCTAAAATAGTTTCATCATCAGAAAAACCATACATTTTTGGAACCTTAGAAAATGCTTTCTGTACAGCACTTTGCACCTTGAATTCACGGTTCATATCGTGCCCTCTTTTAATAGCTCCTTTTGGTGGTTTTCTTAAAACAAATTCTTTATTTTCTATCTGTAACAAATAGGTTAAGTTAGAAAACCCGTGGGTAAATTGTTCTACAAACAATTCACTTTCCACAGAATTAATTAGTTTTATTTCTTGTAAATATTTTTTTAAAGCTGCTTCTGGCAAAGCTTCGCCTTCTCTTACTTTTTGATTACTCATGAGTTGTTACCGTATTTTTTAATACAACTTTTTCCCAATTGATACATGTGTACTTCGTCTGGTCCATCTGCCAAACGCAACATTCTTGCAATCGCAAAATAATGTGGCAAATACGTATCTGGCCCAACACCTTTTCCTCCTAAAATCTGCATCGCTCTATCTATTACTTTTTGCGCCATATTCGGAGCAACAATTTTTATCATTGCGATAATATCTTTTGCTGCTTTATTGCCCAATTTATCCATTTTATCGGCAGCAGAAAGTGTTAGTAAACGTGCTTGTTCTATTTCGCATTGCGATTTTGCAATTTCATGACGAATGCTACTATATTCATAAAATTTTTTTCCAAAAGTTTCTCTTTCTAAAGTTCTTTGAGACATGATTTCTAACGCATATTGCGCCATCCCAACCAAACGCATACAATGATGTATTCTACCAGGTCCTAAACGTCCTTGTGCAATCTCGAAACCTCTTCCTTCACCCAAAATTAAATTGGCCTTTGGTACGCGAACATTTTTTAATATGATTTCCGCATGTCCTTCTGGAGAATCATAATACCCTAAAACCGAAAGTGGTCTTACAATTTCTAATCCTTTTGTATCCATTGGCACTAAAACCATACTTTGTTGTTCATGTCTTGATTTTGAACCATCGGTTTTTCCCATCACAATTGCTACTTTACAATGTGGATCCATCGCACCAGAAGACCACCACTTTCTTCCATTAATGACATATTCATCACCGTCTAAAACAATGGAAGTTTCAATATTTGTAGCATCTGATGAAGCAACTTGAGGTTCTGTCATTAAAAAGGCAGAACGAATTTCACCATTCATTAATGGCGTTAACCATTGTTCTTTTTGAGCTTCATTCCCGTATTTTGCTAATACTTCCATATTACCCGTATCTGGTGCAGAACAGTTGAATATTTCTGAAACCCAAATTTTACGTCCCATAATTTCTGCTAATGGAGCATATTCTAAATTGGATAAACCCGGACTTAAATTCCCATAATCTTTAGGCAAAAACAAGTTCCATAAACCTGTATCTTTTGCCTTTTGTTTTAGCATTTCTATTTTCGGGAAACGCTTCCACATATTATTTGTATCACTTTGAAAAGCAATAAACTCCTGTTCTATAGGAACAACATGCTCTTCAATAAACGTTGTTAGCTTTTGTTGTAATTCTTTTGACTTTTCTGAGTATTCGAAATTCATATATAGAGTTTATCATTTACCATATAGAAACATAGCTTATGTTTCTATATGGTAAATTTTTATTTTAAATTAAAAAAAAATTATCCTGCAATCATATAACCACCATCGACTGTATATACGCCACCTGTCATATAACTTCCTGCATCAGAAGCCAATAAACACGCTAAACCAACGATTTCTTCTGGCATTCCCATTCTTGCACTTGGAAGCGCTTTTTGAATCTTCCCAAGAATCTTTTCATTTTGCCATAAAGCGGCACTGAATTTTGTTTTAATTAACCCCGGACAAATAGCATTGGCTTTTACTCCGTATTGTCCCCATTCTTTAGCTTGGTTTTTTGTCAACATTAAAATTGCTGCTTTACTTGTGCTGTAAATTCCTAAACCAAAACCTGGCGTTAGAGATTCAACAGAAGCAATATTGATGACACTTCCGTTTTTATTTGCTTGAAAATGTGGCAAGACCAAGTTTGATAAAGACCAAGGAGCTTTTACATTTACATCCATAATTTTATCAAAAATTGCTGGATCGACATCTTCTATTGGTCCAAAAACAGGATTGATTGCGGCATTATTTACCAAAACATCAATGCGTCCGAACGCTTCAATTGTTTTAGCGACCAAGTTTTTACGCTGGTCTTCTTTACCAATATGACAAGCAATACCAACTGCCTTTAATCCTTCATCGGTAAACTCTTTTACAACTTCATCACACGCTTCTTGACTTCGGCTACTAATAACAACTTGTGCTCCATTTTGTGCTAATCCTTTCGCAATTGCTTTTCCGATTCCTTTACTTGAACCTGTAATAATGGCTACTTTATTTTCTAAATTAAATTGCTCTGAAATATGTGTCATTATAAGATGTATTCTTTGTCTGTTTTTATGGTTAATTCTTCACTACTCATTAAAGATTCTGCTAACGAATTTGTTTTTGGAACCTCGTATTTAAAGTAGAATTTCATGGTATGAATTTTACTTTCGTAAAAAATTTCTGAATATTTTTTGTCTGCATTTGCAAGTTCTTTTTTCGCGTCAACAGCCATTTCTAACCACAACCAACCCAAAACAACAATACTCATATATTCCATAAACAAATTAGCATCTGCTAAGTAACGCTCGTGATTTCCTTTCATAGCAAAAGGCACTAAATGACCCAATACTTTTTGCGAAAGTTTTAATTTCTCTCCTAAAACAGCTCCGTATTTTTTTAGTTCATCATCCGTAGAAGCAAGCGCAATTGTTTGCATTATTTCAGCAACCAATAGTCCTAACGCTTTTCCGTTCTGCATTGGCACTTTTCTCCCTAATAAATCTTGAGATTGAATTCCTGTTGTACCTTCATATAAGGAAGAAATTCTAATATCTCTATAATATTGTTGTAGACTAAAATCGGTACAAAAACCATAACCACCTAAAACTTGCAGTCCGTTATCTACAGACTCTGCACCCGCTTCTGATGGAAAAGTTTTTACAATAGGAATGATCATTTCTAACAATAAATTGTACTTTTCTTTTTCTTCTTTGGAGGTTGCTGTTGTTACAATATCATGATATTTTGAAGCCAAAAGCACCAAACTTAAAGAACCTTCTACTATTGATTTTTGTAATAACAACATCCTTCTAACATCTGGATGCTCTATTATTAAACTTTGTTTTTCTGTCGGATTTTTCTTTCCTGTACTTGTTAATTTTCTCCCTTGTGGTCTTTCATTTGCATATTGCAAAGAAGCTCTGTACGCTGCCATTGTAATTGCAGCAGCACCTCTACCAACAGCTATTCTTGCACCGTTCATCATTAAAAACATTTGGTTTAAACCCTTGTGTTCTTCACCAACAAGCCAACCTCTACAATCATCAGAATCTCCGAATCCTAAATGCGTTGTACAATAACCTCGTTGTCCCATTTTTTGAAAATCGGCAATGGTCATTACATCATTATATTCTAAAGTTCCGTCTGATTTTGGTCTATTTTTAGGAACCACAAATAAAGAAATTCCTTTGGTTCCTTTTGGAGCTCCTTCAATTCTTGCCAAAACTAAATGCACAAAATTATCTGCAAATTGATGATCACCTCCAGAAATAAATATTTTTTGTCCGCTAATTTTATAATACCCTTCGTCGGTTGGAGTTGCTTTTGTAACAATATCAGACAAAGAACTTCCTGCTTGTGGTTCTGTTAAACACATCGTGCCTCCCCAAGTTCCAGAAAGCATATTTGGTACGTACGTTTCATTTAATTCTTTGTTCCCGAATTCTACAATTAATTCTGCAGCGCCACTTGTTAACCCAAGATATCCTGGTAAATGGTTATTTGCAGCGTCCATTATGTAAAATGCGGCTTGTGCAGCTATAAACGGAATTTGTAAACCACCATCATCATAATTAAAAGGAGCGGATAATAAACCCATTTCTCCACCTTGTTGCATAATCGTTTTAACTTGTTCGTGAACAATTACAGTTCCGTCTTTATGATACGCAGGAGTTTCGTCCATTTCTTTGAAGTATGGAAACAATTCTCTATCAGAAAATTCTTTTACAGAGTCTATAAAAAGATTTAAAGATTCCATGTCATGGTCTTCAAATCGATCTCTAGTCAATAAGTCTTCTAATTTATGAATATCATAAAGTATGTATTTAAGTGTTTCGAGGTCTACATACTTTTTTGGCATAATATTGATGTTTTATAGTTGATTTTAATAGATGATCTATACTGATTTAACAGGTTTTACATCTTCAAATATAACGAAAATTATTATGCGCGCATAGTAAATTACAAGAACTAGAGATACTTAGTAGCTTAAAATTCACTTATAAGTACTCATAAAGTGTTTCTATGTCTAACAAAAAAGAATAAAGCTGAAGTTTTAAAGTTGATTTTTAATATTCAGCAATTCCGCTTTAACAGCTTCTAGCCTACTAATAATTTCGTGATTATTGAAAATTCCTTCAGGATTTTTCTTGAGCCTTTGTTTCGCACCCTCTAAAGTGAAGCCTCTTTCTTTTACTAAATTAAAGATTAGCTTAAAATTACTGACATCTTCTTGAGTGAAGAGCCTGTTGCCTTTTGCGTTCTTTTTAGGTTTTATAATATCAAATTCTTTTTCCCAAAAACGAACTAAGGAAGTATTTACTTCAAAAGCTTTGGCAACTTCCCCTATTTTGTAATATCTTTTTTCAGGTAAATTTACGTGCATAATTAATCTAAGGATTGACTTTCTTCTGATGTTTTTTGTAAAGCGGCAAATTCATCCAAAGTTAAATTTCCGTAATAAAAATTTATAGGATTTAAAGGGCGACCGTTTTTATGAACTTCATAATGCAAATGCGGAGAAACAGATAAACCTGTACTACCAACAAAACCAATTAAATCACCTCTTTTTACTTCTTGCCCTCTTCTTACTTTCATTTTACTCATGTGTGCATAAATGGTTTTATAACCATAACCATGCTCTATATAAACTACTTTACCAAAGGTACTGCTTCTTTGCGCTCTACTTACTCTTCCATTTCCTGAAGCATAAATTGGAGTTCCTGCTGCTGAGGTAAAATCCATTCCTTTATGAAACTTTTTAATTTTTAAAATAGGATGCATTCTCATTTTATAGCCAGAAGCTACATAAAAATCGCCTTTTTCAATTGGTAATATTGCAGGAATAGAGGCTAACATATCTTTTTTCTCTTTGGCTAAAGCGACAATTTCATCCAAAGATTTCGATTGCACAACCATTTGTTTTGATAAAACATCTACTTCTTTTGTAAGTTTTTTTATCAATTTAGAATTATCAAACCCTTCTAAATTCTTATACCTATTTACACCACCAAAACCAGCTTTACGCTGTTCTTCAGAAATAGGATTTGCTTCAAAATAACTTCTATAAATATTATTATCTCTTTCCTGTAATTGCGATAAAATTACAGCGTTTTCGTCCATTCTCTTCCCTAGTAATACGTAATGTAATTTTAAGTTTTTAAACTCTCTTTTTTGAGCTCTTTCTGACGGAGACATAATAATTTGACTAAAGCCAATGAAGCCGAAAAAAGCAATTAAAATGACCCCTAAAAAACTAAAAAGTATTCTTCGATAATAGTTACTCTGATCTACAGTAATTTTTCTGTAAGAAAGTGTATCCTCATCATAATAATATTTTACTTTTGCCATATTGCTAAATATACTATTTTTGTCCTTATAATTAGTTTTCAACTTTAAAAACTCTTTATACGAACAAACAAATTTACAAAATGTTTTACAACTACTTTTTAAAAGTGGTTTTAAAAAAATAAATTAACATAATCCAACATAGCTGGAAACTCCTTTTTTATGAAATCTCAAGATATCCGCTCCACTTTTTTAAGTTTTTTTCAAGAAAAATCGCATTTGGTAGTTCCTTCTGCTCCAATGGTTACAAAAGATGATCCAACATTAATGTTTGTGAATTCTGGAATGGCACCTTTTAAAGAATATTTTTTAGGAAATGGAAAACCAAAAAATAATAGAATTACAGATTCTCAAAAATGCTTGCGTGTTTCTGGTAAACATAACGATTTAGAAGAAGTTGGCTATGACACCTATCATCATACATTATTTGAAATGTTAGGAAATTGGTCTTTTGGAGATTATTTTAAAAAGGAAGCAATTGCTTGGGCTTGGGAATTACTAACTGAAGTTTACAAAATTGACAAAGACATTTTATATGTAACTGTTTTTGAAGGAAGTGATGATGCTGATAACCTAGACATGGATACAGAAGCTTATGACTTGTGGAAACAATTTATTTCTGAAGACCGAATTTTAAAAGGAAATAAAAAGGATAACTTTTGGGAAATGGGCGAACAAGGACCTTGTGGACCTTGCTCTGAAATTCATGTTGACATCCGTTCTGCGGAAGAAAAAGCAAAAGTTGATGGTAGAACTTTAATCAATGAAGACCATCCTCATGTCGTAGAAATCTGGAACTTGGTTTTTATGCAATACAATCGCAGAGCTTCAGGCGATTTGGAAGATTTACCTAACAAACATATTGATACCGGAATGGGCTTTGAACGCTTATGTATGGTTCTACAAGGTGTTCAATCTAATTATGATACCGATATTTTTACGCCAATAATTAGAGAAATTGAAACCATAACCGATGTAAAGTACGGTGATAATTTAAAGCAAGATATTGCAATTCGTGTAATTTCGGATCATGTAAGAGCTGTCGCTTTTTCTATTGCTGATGGACAATTACCAAGTAATACTGGTGCTGGTTATGTAATTCGTAGAATTCTTAGAAGAGCCGTAAGATATGGGTTTACTTTTCTTGATAAAAAAGAACCATTTATTTACAGATTAGTAGACGTTTTAAGCACTAAAATGGGAACTGCCTTCCCTGAATTGAAAGCTCAAAAACAATTGATTGAAAATGTGATTAAGGAAGAAGAAACTTCTTTTTTAAGAGCTTTAGATCAAGGGTTAATTTTGTTAGATGGTATTATTTCATCAGCAAAAACAAAAGAAATTTCTGGTGACAAAGCTTTTGAATTATATGATACTTATGGTTTCCCAATAGATTTAACAGCACTAATTCTTTCTGAAAAAGGATATACTTTAGATGAAGAGGGATTTGAAGTTGAACTTCAAAAACAAAAAAAGAGATCTCGAGCAGCTAGTGAAATGTCAACTGAAGATTGGACGATATTAAATGATGATGCTGTTGAAGAATTTGTGGGTTATGACACGTTAGAAACAACTGTAAAAATTACTAGATACAGAAAAGTAACCTCTAAAAAAGATGGCGAAATGTATCAGCTTGTTTTTAATTTAACTCCTTTTTACCCAGAAGGTGGTGGACAAGTTGGAGATAAAGGATATTTAGAAACGACACAAGGGGATGTTCTTTATATTTTAGACACCAAGAAAGAAAATAATGTTATTATTCACTTTACGAAAAATCTTCCAAAGCACATTAATGAAACTTTTAAAGCCGTTGTTGATACAAAACAACGTTATAGAACAGAGTGTAATCACACAGCTACTCATTTATTACACCAAGCTTTAAGAGAAGTTTTAGGAACACATGTAGAACAAAAAGGTTCTGCTGTTCATTCTAAATATTTACGTTTCGATTTTTCACATTTTTCTAAATTAACCGCAGATGAATTGCAGGAAGTAGAAAACTTCGTCAATAGAAGAATTGCAGGTAAACTTCAGTTAGAGGAAAAAAGAAATATTCCAATGCAACAAGCAATTGATGAAGGAGCAATGGCTTTGTTTGGTGAAAAATATGGAGATACTGTTAGAGCAATCAAATTTGGAAAATCGGTAGAACTTTGCGGTGGAACACACGTAAAAAACACGAGTGATATTTGGCATTTTAAAATAAAATCTGAAGGGGCAGTTGCTGCAGGAATTAGAAGAATCGAAGCAATTACAAATGATGCTGTAAAAGAGTTCTATTCCGATAATAACAAAACTTTAGTTGACGTAAAAGACATCTTAAACAACACTAAAGACCCTGTAAAAGCAGTACAAAAATTACAAGAAGAAAATAGTTCTTTACAGAAGCAAATAGAACAGTTATTAAAAGATAAAGCTCAAAATTTATTTGGCGAAATTAAAAATCAATTACAAGAAATTAATGGCGTTCAGTTTTTAGCTACTAAAATTGATTTAGACCAAAATGGAATTAAAAATCTAGCTTTTGCAATAGGAAAAGAACATGAAAACTTATTCTTACTTTTTGCCTCTTCAGAGAAAAAAGACAAAGCAATGTTAACTTGTTATATTTCTAAAGAATTGGCAGATGAACGTGGTTATGATGCTGGAAAAGTTGTGAGAGAATTAGGAAAACTGATTCACGGTGGTGGAGGTGGACAAAATTTCTTCGCGACTGCTGGTGGTAAAAATCCTGGAGGAATTCCTAAAGCTTTAGAAGGAGCTAAAGATTATTTGGTGTAAAGTTTAAACTTTTTCTAATTTCTAAGGTCTTAGTTTAATAGTAGTTAGCTAATCTGTTTTTTCAAATAAAAAGATTAAATTTGAAATAATTCAACATTAGTTTTCATCAACTTAAACGAAGCGATGCCTTATTTAGATAATTTTTCGGGAAACTGGACTGCAAAAGAAGCTAGACATTTACTTAAAAGAACTTCTTTTGGAGTTACAGAAACGGTCGTTTCTGAAGCTGTTTCTTTAGGCTTGTCTGGAACTATTGAGCAACTTTTTGAACAAAGTGCTTTGCCCGATCCACCTTTAAAATACCTATTAGACGGTACAGAAGATGGTGAAATAGTAGATCCAGATGCTAATTATGGGGAAACTTGGATTAACGGACTTCCTTCACCAACAGCAGCTACGAATCAAGAAAGAAATAAAATTTTAAATTCTAGAACTAGATCTTTATATGCTTGGTCTTTTTTACAAATGCAGAATGCCGGAATTTCAATCAGAGAAAAACTAACTTTATTTTGGCACAATCATTTTGTATCTGAAAACACAAATCCTCACAGAGAGTTTTTTTACATAAATATTTTGAGAACCAATGCGCTTGGTAATTTTAAAGAACTTACCAAACAAATTACCACAGATCCAAATATGCTTATTTATTTGAATGGGGCTCAAAACACAAATACGGCTCCAAATGAAAATTATTCAAGAGAACTTTTAGAACTTTTTTCTATTGGAAAAGGGGATGCCGTTGGCAATGGTGATTACACAAATTATACAGAAGATGATGTTGTTCAAATGGCAAAAGCATTAACTGGATGGAGAGTTAGAGGTCTTAGCAATCCTGATGCTTTAACTGCATTTTTCTCTAATAACAAACATACTTCAGGAGATAAAAATTTATCACACAGATTTAACAATGCTGTTATTTCTGAAAATGGAGAGAATGAATACATAGATCTAATTGATAAAATTTTTGAGCAAGATGAGTGCTCAAAATTTATTACGAGACAATTATATATATGGTTTGTAAATGCAGAAATATCCGAAGAAATTGAAACCCATATTATTGAACCATTAGCACAAATTATTAGAGATCATGATTACGAAATTGGACCTGCATTAAAAATTCTATTGTCTTCAGAACATTTTTTTGAGAACACTTTTTGCATGATAAAAAGTCCTATAGATTTAATACTTTCTACAACTAAATCCTTATTACTTTCCGCGCCAACAACTTCTGTTTTAGAAGAGTATGAATTTGCTTTAATTTTATATTTAGCCACATCAGATATAGGGCAGTCTATTTTTCATCATCCAGATGTTGCAGGATGGAAAGCTTACTATCAAAAACCTCTCTATTATAAAACCTGGGTTAACAATTATTTGTTACCAAAAAGATTAGAATATTGTAAGGTTTTGGTTACTGGTGGTGTTTTATTGATTGATGAAAGAGAATATACTGTTCCTCCTTTAGTACCGGTTTTATTAATCGTGTCAGGCATCATAAATGCTGAAAATCCTATTGTTTTAATCACATCATTAGCAAATCAATTATTTAATTATGAAATTTCTCAGAATCAAATTGATAATTTAAAAGATATTTTAATTCCTGGTTTGCCAGACTTTGAATGGACGGTAGAATATTCAGATTATTTAGGAGATCCTTCTAATGCCGCTTTGCGAATTTCTATTGAGAATAAGCTTAGAAGTCTAATTGGAACAATGGTACAAATGTCTGAATTTCAAATAATGTAAAATGAAAAAGAAACCAAAATTAAATAGAAGAGATTTTATTAAGTTAAGCTCACTGGCTTCTGCTTCTTTACCAATTGCATTAAGTGGATTTCCAATATTTGCTAACGACAAACCGAAAGAATACAACTTTACAGTAGACAATGATAATGTTTTAGTATTAATACAATTACAAGGTGGAAATGATGGATTAAATATGATTTTTAACGGAAATCAATATGATAATTTACAAAGTGTACGCTCTAATATTATTGTCCCCGAAAATGAGTTATTAACGGTGGATGATGTTACTCGTTTTCATCCATCAATGACAGGAATCAAAGAAATTTGGGATCAAGAAAAGTTAGCAGTTATACAAAATGTTGGATATCCAAATCAAAATCGTTCACACTTTAGATCAACAGATATTTGGAATTCTGCATCAAGTGCAAACGAATATGTTTCTTCGGGTTGGATTGGACGCTTTTTTGATATCAATCATTCAGAATTTCCATTAAATTATCCAAATACAGAAAACTCAGATCCGTTTGCAATTACCATTGGTAAAATAGTTTCTGAAACTTGCCAAGGCACAAATGCCAACTTTTCGATGGCACTAATAGACCCTAATAATCCAGGAACTGCTTTGGTGTCTAACTCTAATGAAATTCCTGACAATTGTTACGGAGATGCTATCTCTTTTGTAAATGATACAATTAGCCAAACAAATGCGTATGCAGAAGTAATTGTAAACGCTGCAAATGCTGGAAATAATTTATCAGAAAAATATACCGATTCAGAATTATCAGAAAAATTAAAGAATGTTGCCAAATTAATTTCTGGAGGAATAAAAACAAAGGTTTTTGTAGTTCAAATTGGTGGTTTTGACAATCATGCGAATCAAGTTGTAGAAGGCGAAACTAGTACGGGAAAACATGCAAAATTACTGCAAGAGCTATCTGATGCAATGTGTGCTTTTCAAGATGATTTACAGTTGCTAAATATTGATGAAAAAGTAATTGGAATGACCTATTCTGAATTTGGAAGAAGAATTCGTTCGAATGCTGGTTTAGGTACAGATCATGGTACAGCTGCTCCTCTTTTTGTATTTGGAACTTGTGCTAAAAATCAAATTTTTGGCGATGCTCCAGAAATTGACACACAAGTTGATGATAGTGAAGGTGTACAAATGCAGTATGATTTTAGAACTGTGTACAGCACAATTTTAACGGATTGGTTGGGTGCTACAGAAGCGGAATCTAATACCGTTTTGTTTGATGAATTTGATGCGTTACCCCTTTTTAAACAAGGTTGCTCTGCAGCACTTTCTACTGACAATTTTCTGTTAGAAGAATTTGAAATAAAGGTGTTCCCAAATCCAACAACAAACTTTATAAACATCCAATTTATTGGAAATAATGAACAGGTTAAAATTAGTTTGTACAATACAATTGGCGCCATTGTAAAAGAAGTTACAAATAAAAAATATAGCGCCTTAAAACACACTTTACATGTTGATGTAAAAAACCTACCTAAAGGAAATTACTTTGTACATTATCAATCAAAAGGAATTTCTAAAACTAAAAAACTGTTGAAGTATTAATTTTTAGCTTAATTTTACATTAGCGAACAATTAACCATGAAACTCCAGACTAAAATCCCTCTAAAAAGAGCAACTAGAAACCTAATAGAGCATCAATCTAATATACTGTTGTTGGGTTCTTGCTTTTCAGAAAATATTGGAGATAAATTAAGTTACTTCAAATTTCAATCTACTCAAAACCCATTTGGCATTCTATTTCATCCAAAAGCAATAGAAAATTTAATTACAAATGCCATCAATAAAAAAGTATATTCTAGTGATGATTTTATATATCAAAATGAAATTTGGCATTCTTTTGACGCACATTCTAGTTTAAGTTCTGCAAATGAAGACGCTCTTTTGAGCAAACTTAATTCAGCTATTTCTTTAACTAGCAAAAAGTTGGATGAAGCTTCTCACATCATTATTACTTTAGGAACTTCTTGGGTGTATCGGTTTATAGAAACGGATACTATTGTTGCTAATTGTCATAAAATTCCGCAGAAAAAATTCTTAAAAGAATTACTGACTGTTGCTGAAATTACAGAAAGTTTAGCCGCAATAATTGTCCTTTTAAAATCAGTAAATAAAGATATACATATCACTTTCACGGTTTCTCCTGTAAGACATTTAAAAGATGGTTTTATCGAAAACACCCAAAGTAAATCGCATTTAATTACGGCAATTCATACGGTACTTAATGAACAAAATGTGTCTTATTTTCCTTCTTATGAAATTATGATGGACGAATTACGTGATTATCGTTTTTATGCAGAAGACATGATTCATCCAAATAAAACAGCCATTAATTACATCTGGGAAAAATTTGCAGCTACTTGGTTTTCTGAAGAAACCAACTCAACAATGAAAGAAATTGATGTAATTCAGAAAGGAATCTTACACAGACCTTTTCATGAAAATTCAGAACAACATCAACAATTTTTACTAAAATTAGCGCAAAAAAAAAGTAGCCTTCAAGAAAGACTACCTTTTATAAATTTTTAAAAACAGTATTTTTATACGTGTTGATCTACATTTTGCCAAGGACCACCGTTAATAATATCTACTCCATTTTGCTTTAAAAACTGTGCAGCCTGACCACTTCTAGCGCCACTTCTACAAACAGCAATAACAGGTTTGTTCCAAGATTTTATTTGCTCAATTTCTAAAGGAATTATCGTTAAAACAATGTGTTCTGCTCCTGCTACATGCCCTTCATCCCACTCTTCTTTTGTTCTTACATCTAAAACGATTGCTCCTTTTGCTAAATATTCTTTAATCTCTTGATCCATATTTTTTCTTTTAAACAAGTTAAATAAACCCATACTATCTTATTAATTTTCGCACAAAGCTAATCCGTTTTCGATTAGTTTTGTGTAGCTTTTGTTACACTTTAACTCTTCTAATCTTTTTAAGATTGCAACTTTTAAAGCGTAATTATTTTGCAAAGCTACTTCATAGATTTCTAAATTCAGTAACCAATCATTAGAAAAACTCGTTTTTAATTGATTAAAAATTTCTGTAATTTTTTCTTCTGTTGCTGAATTTGTTGCACGCATTTGTTTCACTTGATCATATAACGAATACAATTCTTTTTCAGATGCTGTGTAGTTAATTTTACGTGTTTTAACTTCAGAAATTTTACTACTATCTTCAAAGGAATCTACATCGGCAGCACCGGCATAAGCTGAAATTACTTCTTTACCAATTGCCATGTCATAAATACCCCATTCTGGTTGAAATAAAATTTCATCTTTGTAAGTTACTGTACAATCGTCTAAAGAAATAATTAAAATTCTACCTCTTAAATCTCTTGTTCCAGTAATTGCTTTTCCTTTTACAATAACACCACTTTCAAACTCAAAAGTCATAGATTTACCTTCATAAATTCCATAGGCTCTTAAATCTCTTGGACTCATGTTTTCAATTGGCAAATTAATTCCTTTTAATTTTCCAACCGGACTTCCAAAACCAGCTGCGTGACTTGTAATTCCATGGCCAATTAATTCTTTATCTCTGTTTGCTAAAGCCGTTGGACCTGTTGTTTGAAAATAAGCAACTTGATTATTTTTGTATTGAATTACTTTCGTAAAAACTCCAGAAACTTGAATTCCGGTGGTTAATTCGATCGTTCCTAAATTTTTAGAATTTATTAATTTTCGGATGCTGTTTATCCCTCCAGTTCTTAAAGCCATTGTATTTGCAAATTCGTTTAAAACTAAACTTAAATACGCAAAATCTGGCGTTACAAATAATTGAGGTTGGGGTTTTGTAATATCAAAATTTATATTAGCTGTTTCAATTGAATAGGGAAGTTTTTCAACTTCATCTTTCATACACCAAGCACTTTCTCCTATAGAAGACAATAATCCTGCTCCATAAATTTTCGGATTTTCTAAAGTGCCGATTAAACCATATTCGACAGTCCACCAATGTAAATTTCTAATTTGTGCCATTTCAGACAATTCACCCATGTTGTTTTGCAACCACTCCACTTTTTCTTGCGCAGCATCAATTTCATTCTGATTAGAGCTTGGATCTTCTTTTAAGATGGATAAAAGTCTAATTGCTTCATACATTTCAAAATCTTTAGAAGACGAAATTGCTTTACTTCCTATTTCTCCAAAACGTCTTAAATATTCAGAATATTCAGGATTCGAAATTATAGGTGCGTGACCTGCTGCTTCATGAATAATATCTGGTGCAGGCGTATATTCTATGTGATTAATAGTCCTCATATCTGACGCAATAACCAAAACATTGTATGCTTGAAATTCCATAAAAGCATTTGGAGGAATAAAGCCATCAACAGAAACTGCTGACCAACCAATTTCTTTTAAAATTCTATTCATTCCTTCCATATATGGAATATTTTCAATAGAAATTCCGGTTTTTTGAAGTCCTGTTAAATAAGATTTATGAGCAACTTTGCTTAAATAATCAATATTCATCCTCATTACATATCTCCAAACCGCTTGATTTTGAGCAGTATACTCACCATAAGGTTGTTTAACCACAAACTTATGCAAATGTTTGGGTAGCTTTTTGGTTACTTCATTAATTTCAAAATGTGCTTTCATTAAGGATATCATAAAATTTACACTGTAAAATTACAAATTTTACAATTCAACTAGAGTTCTTTCCTGTTAAAAATTCGGTTTTTGTATCGTACTATCAATCCATAAAATAAGAAGAGGCAAATAGAACGTAATTTAATGTAACATTTATTGATTATCTGCTACTTATAATAAAACACTCTTTGCTATGAGTTCCTTAAAAAAAGCAAGTATTCTTTTAATATTCACCCCACTTAATGTGGGTTTTTCATTTAATTTAATTCTAAAAATATAATTGTTATGAGTTCAATATCAGCTATGGTTACGAGTTTAAAAAACAACAAAAGGACGCGGGTTTCAACTTTTGAAAAAATGAAAAATTTTAAAGAAGGAAAAAACATTCAAGTTTCTTTTGATAAAAAATCAACACCTGATCGACTCAAAAGAATTAAAGAAACACTGCAGGCCGAAAATAAAAAATCCTTGAAGAAAA
>Ga0308012_10000454_pt1 | contig 24823 bp, 34 predicted proteins | sample Neamet179_FD_203133 | JGI IMG/M metagenome (GOLD analysis project Ga0308012, IMG submission 203133) | Marine microbial communities from water near the shore, Antarctic Ocean - #179 | ecosystem: Environmental > Aquatic > Marine > Unclassified | place: Southern Ocean | collected 2014-07-25 | reverse complement strand
CATTAAGTGACCATGCTTATTTGTTTCAACGTGGACATGATCCATTAGTACAAGAAGCTGGTGGGCCTATAGAGCGAGTAAGAGATCATTCACATGCTTCAGGTGTAGCGCCTAAAGCTAACTGTGCTCTGTCTGCTTATGGTAGGTTATGGGCTGCTGATATCATAGGAGACAATCATACAATTCACTTCTCTGACTTAGTTACTACTAATGGCGGTGGTGGAAGATGGGGTGGTGTAGGAGCTAGTGGTGAGTTAGATATAGCAAAGGTTTGGACTAAAGGTGGAGACTCTATTGTAGCTCTTGGAGCATTTAACGGCTTCCTTATAATATTCTGTAAGAACTGTATTGTTGTTTATGGGGATACAGATAATAACAACAATTACCTGACTCCATCAACATTACGTTTAGTGGAGGTGATAGAAGGGGTGGGATGTATAGCTCGTGACTCTGTACAGAACACAGGTACTGATCTTTTATTTTTATCTAACTCAGGTGTTCGTTCTTTAAGCAGAGTAATACAAGAGAAGTCTACTCCAATAGGGGACATATCTATTAATGTACGTGATGAACTCTCTGATATTCTTTCTTCTGAGCCTAGCGATAACATTAAAAGTGTCTACTCTGCACAACATGCTTTCTATCTTTTAAGTTTCCCATCAAGTCAGGCAGTGTACTGTTTTGATATGAGGGGTAAGTTAGAGAATGGTGCTGCGCGAGTAACTAGATGGACAGGGCTAACCCACAGAGGAATGATTAATACTTCTGATGGTCGTCTATTCTTTGGACAGACTACAGGCATTGCTGAGTATGATGGTTATTACGATGATACTGAAACATATCGTATGATTTATTACACAAACTACTTTGACTTTGATCAACCAACCACTGCTAAGATATTGAAGAGTGTTGGTATCACATTGATTGGAGGAAGTGGACAAGCATTTACAATCAAGTCAGGTATAGACTACTCTGATGAATATAGATCTTACAATGCTGTAGTCAAACAAACAGCTTTATCTGAATATAAAATTGCTGAGTATGATATAGGTGAGTTCACAGGTGGTGGTAGTACAGACAGAATTAAACTATCTATTGGTGGCAGTGGTTCAGTTGTTCAACTAGGCTTTGAAACAGAGATAAGTGGTCATGAAGTTTCTATTCAGAAATTTGATTTATATATTAAACAAGGCAGGATAACATAATGAGTAATTATACAAAGTCCACAAACTTTGCTACTAAAGATAACTTACCTACAGGTAACGCCCTCAAGCGAGTTAAAGGTGCAGAGATAGATGATGAATTTAATTCACTAGCAGTTGCAATAGCCACTAAAGCTAATACTAATAATACTTCTTTAACTGGAATGCCTGTTGCTCCTACTGCTTCATCTGGCGCATCTAGTACACAGATAGCTACAACAGCTTTTGTTACTACTTCTACTGCAGGTGCTCTTGCTGCCATTGCTGCTATCCCTGACTCAGGTGTTAACTCTGTTGTGATTGATGGCGCAGCAGGTCTTATAGGAAGAACTATTTATATCGACAATGATGCTCCTATATCCGAGGGTAATAACGGAGACATCTGGTTTGAGTACTAAAGTTAAAGTCTCTGGGGCTTGGACTAATGCAGAGCCTAAAGTTAAATTAAATGGTACGTGGACAAGAGTTAAGAAAGCTTATGCTAAACAAGGCAACTCTTGGAAACCTACTTATGAATATGAATCTGTGTTTACCTTCTCAGCCACTCAGCATACTAATGTTGATTTAGATGCTCTTAGTTTAGATAGGTATCATAATGTACGTGTTGTTGTTCCGAGTGGAGCTACCTTAGTTGCGTCTTCTACTACTACGTATGCACTTAAAACAGGCACTAGCCACTCTGCTAAAATCACTATAGAGAATCATGGTCTAATATATGGTCATGGTGGTAAGGGTGGTGCAGGTGGTTATCAATACCCATCAAGTATGATTGCCCCTCAAGATGGTTTTTCTGGAGGGTCTGCCATCCACATAGAAAGTAATATTACCATCATCAATAATGGAAGTATACTTGGCGGAGGTGGTGGTGCAGGTGGTGGCGAAGGTACTTATATTTACAGACATGCTGGTGGTGGCGGTGGTGGCGGTGGTGCTCCTTACGGCACTGGTGGTGCTGGTAAAACAGCTAATGGCAGTAGTAGTTATAACGCAGCATCAGGAGCTATAGCAACCTTAACTACTGGAGGAGCTGGGGGCTATGGAGCAAGAGCAGCTCATGGAGAGGGACTCTTCTACGGTGGTGCTGGTGGTGATGGTGGAGCCATAGGGGTTATTGGAGCTGCTGGTGGATTTACTCCTAGCTCTGTATCTCGAAAAACAGGTGTAGGAAGTGGTGGTGCAGCAGGTGCTCCCTACTATAACCCAAGCTCATTTACTATCTCATAAATTTAAGACAGGACAAGGAACAATTATATGTTAGGATCAATAATCAGTGCAGTTGCACCATCATTAATTTCAGGGTTGTTTGGAGGAGCTGGAGCTAATGCTGCTGCTAGTGGTTCTAGGGAAGCTTCAAAACTACAACAAGACGCTGCAAAAACAGCTTATGCAGGTGGTATGTATAAGCCCTACGGAGTAACTTCTGGCTTAGGTACTGCTTCTTTTGAAGATGGTCAATCATCATTCTCATTAGACCCTCGTTATCAGGGTCAAAAAGATCAGATGTTAGGTCTAGGACAACAAGCCTTTGGAGCTGCTCAAGGAGACTATGGTCAACTAGCAGATCAGTTCTATAATCAGCAACGTGAACTAGGTGCTGGCGCTCGTAATGCAGAGGCTATGAAGCTAGGTGAGAGTATGTTCGGTACTGGCTCTAGTGGTCTTCGTATGGGCGCTGAGAGTTTAGGTGCTGGTGGAGGTGGTATGATGTCTCCTCAAGGCTATGGCTTTGCTCAAGCATTCGCACAACAGGATGCAGCAGATCGTTACAATGCATTTGATAGAGCACAACAGCAGCGACAGACCGATATTGGTATTGGTCAAAGCATGTTAAATTCTTCTCAAGGTCTTGATAATATGGGACTACAGCAACAAGAGTTGGGCGGTATGCTCGGTAACTATGCTGCTAATGCTGCTAATGCTGCAGGTAGTAACTTAGTATCAGGTATGTCAGGTGCTGCAGGAAATACTCAGAATGCAGGCATGGCGACATCAGGTGGTTACACTGGTATTGGCAATGCTATAGGTGGTATTGATTGGTCTAATCTACAAAGTAATATTCGTTCTTCTCAGGGAGGTGTAGCTCCTATGACTACTTCATTAGGCAATACTAGTGGCATGTTTGGACTTGGTCAGTTTAATAATGATATGGTTATGCCGTAAGGCTAGGAGAATATTATGGCTAGTGATGTAATGAGTTTATTTGGTTTAGATCCGAATACAATACAACAGAATAGAACGAACAAGGCAGTGTCACAGGCAGCTGCTATGAACCCCTACTTCGCTGCAGGTGCAGCAGGTGGTGCCTTAGTAGGCCAGAGTGTTAACAACATGTTTGGATTACAGACTCCAGAGATGGCACAGGCTCAGAGTGTGAAAGATAGTATGTCAGGTGCTGACCTAACCACTGTTGCTGGTTTACGTGCTGCTGCTCAGAAGTTAATGGTGAGTGGTGATTATGCTCAGGCTATGGCTTTACATTCAGAGGCTCGTGATATGGAAGCTGCTTCTAATGTAGCTCCTAAAGTTACAGGGTTTAAGACTTATGTTCTTGGAGACGGCTCTGAAGTTCAGGGTGCTTTAGTTAATGGCGTACCTGCTATGCGTCAAAACGATGCATGGGTTCCATTACCTGAAGATGCTCAAGCTAAAGTTAACACCCCTAAAGCTGCAAACATAACTAAAGAGAATATTGAGACAGCTCTTTATGCTATGGATAAAGCAGGATGGGGTGATGGTATTATTGATAGTGGTTTAGATCGTATGGACTTAAATGCTGCTGCACGTTGGGTAGCTAATAGAACAAAGCAATTAGAGGCTAAAGGTATTGAGGCTAACATTGCTGAAGTTCAAGCAATGGGTGAAGCAGAGTCCATGATTGTAACAAATGATGACTTAATTGGTACATCAAAAACATTTACTCCAACTGAAGTAGCATCTACAACCCCTGCTGGACTTCCTAATGGTTACGAAGTTGTTATCCACAATGGGAAAAAGTATGGTCGTCACGCAACAGACAAAAACAAGCCAATCATAGAGCTGTAAGGAGATAGAGTATATGACTACTCCTACTTGGGATGAGTTATCACAACAACAAACTGTAGCTTCTTCGTTACCCTCTTGGAATGACTTAACTCAAGTTAAGCAAGAAGACCCTGCCGAGAAAGAAACTTCCTTTGCTAAGGGCTTTGTAGAGGAGGCTGGTCTTAGCCAACAAATCAGTGACATTGCTACTGCCTATACAGGTATAGGTGGTGATGTTACTTATCGTGATGAGGATGGTTACGGTCTAGGATTTACATCATTAGATGAGAAGTATGGTAGTGGATTTGCTGATGCTTCTTTTGATGAACGTAGAGAGATGATCAAAAATCAACGTGCTGATCAGATTGAAGCTGAGTATAGTGATGTTGAAGGTAGTACTTTTGGTAACATTGTAGGTATGGTTTTAGATCCTACATCTGCTTTACCTGTGGGTGCTACTTACAAAGGCATGGCTGTTATAGGCGGTGGCTTAGGCGGTACCTTCTCTGCTACTGACCAGCTTCTTGAGAAAGGTAGTGTTGATCCTTTAGAGGCAGGTCTACATGCATTAGGTGGCGCTGTTGCTGCCCCTGTTCTCGGCTATGCTTTCATTAAAGCAGGTCAAGGTGTTGGTAAAGTAGCTCAGAAATCTGCTGTTAAAAGTGCTAACAAAGCATTAGATGACATAGACTCTTTAGTTTCTCATCATGTTGCTAGTGGATTGTCTGGGCCAGAAGCTATGAAGGTAGCTGGTGAACGTCTAGCATTAACGAGCGAAGATGTATTGACTGCGTCAAAGCTTGCTAATCGAAAAGTAAAAGTACCTTCTCCTGAAAATGCAAAGGCTATTAAAGACGTTGTTAAGAAAGCTAGCATTGCTAAGAACCTTGTTGAAGGATTATCATCTCGTATTAGAGAAGAGTCTCCAAAAGTATTTCAAGTTCTTCGTAACTATGAAAGGAAGTTGGCCTCACGAATGGGTGAACGTAAGGGATTAGTACAACCATTTCTAACTCAGCTTAATAAGTATCCAAAGAAAGTCAGAACTACTGTAAACAATCATCTTATTAATGGTGACTATGATGCTGCTAAAGCTTTACTAACTAAAGGAGGGGCTAAAGAAGCAGAAGCTTTACATAAGATGTTAAAAACTGATGGTCATGAATTTAAAAAGATTGTAGGTAACACATATAAACCTATAGCTAATTACTTTCCTCGTAAGGTTAGAGATTTAGATGGGCTACGTGAAGCGTTAGGTCGTGCTAATCCTGACGCTGTAGGTGCTTTAGAGACTGGTATTAAAGGAGCTATGAAGCAAGAGGGTGTTGAGGAACTAAAGGATCTTTCTGAGAGAGGACTTACTCAGGCTGTGGCAAGGGCAGTTAACAAAGCCTACCCTAAAGTATTAGGTGGTGCTAAGGCCAAGCGTTCAGTTGATGAAGTCCCTCCAGAGTTGATGAAGTACTATGAGGATGCTAACACTGCTCTACTTAATTATGTTGAATCAAGCACTAGGGCATTTGAAAAGACTAAGCTATTAGGCAATGATAGAATCTTAACAGATGCTGGTAAGAAAGCTGAGTCTGTTCTTTATAGGACATTAGGAGAAGAAGTTCGCTCTGGTAGGGTTGGGGAGAATGGTCAACGAGTACTTAAAGATTTAATCCATACTCGCTTTGGAGCTGGTGAAGAGGCTATGAACAGTACATTAAGTGCTGTGAAAAACATAGGCTACATGGCTACGTTAGGACAGCTAAGGTCTGCAGCTACTCAGATAAAAGACTTAGGTACTTCTGCCTACCTACATGGTGTAATGCCTACGATTAAAGGAGCGTTAAACTTTAAAAGTAATCGTCTTGAAAAGAGTGGTCTTATTGACACTGTATCAGCAGAGATGGCTACGACAGGAGGAACTACTAAGTTATTAGATAAGGTTCTTAAGGCTAGTTTGTTTCGTGCTGTAGATAGATTTGGTAAGCGTACCTTGTTAGAAGCTTCTAGTATTAAAGGAAGGAAGTTAGCATCATCTGCTGCAGGAATTAAGAAACTAAGGAAGAAGTATGGTGAAGCTTATGGTGATGACTTCGATGCATTAGTCGTTGGTCTAAGGAACAATAAAGATAACGAACTAACAGACCTATATAGGTTCCATGAGATATCAGACACGCAGCCAATCTCTCTACTTGAAATGCCTAAACTACATTTGGATAACCCTAATGGCAGGATAGCATATGCTCTGAAATCATTTGGTCTTAAGCAGTTAACCTTGTTACATAATGATATTATTAAACGAGGAAGAAGTGGCGATAAGAAGGGTGCTACTTTAGCTGCTCTTAGATATGCTGCTATGGTAGGTATAGCTGGTGGAACAGTAGATGAAGTGAAGGATGTTATGGCTGGTGAGGACTTCAATGTGGAGGATATACCTGATAACGTCCTAGAAAACCTTACATCATTGTTCTTCGTTAATGCTTATTCTATTGGTGATATTCAGAAGGGTGATTGGCAGGCTGTAACAGGTGGTTTAATTACTCCACCTACATCTCCTATCACTGGTATCATTAAGGATGTTAACCGTTATGCGAAAGGCGTTCCTTTAGATGAATCAAAGGCTCCTATAAACATGATTAAAACATTCCCAGTAGTGGGTAGTCTTATAGAGTCTTGGGCATTAGGAGGAAAAGAGAAAGCTATCGAACGATATGAGAAGGAGAAGATGAAAGAAATTACAGGGATGTAATAAGGAGGGGACTTAATTGTCCCCTTTATTTTGCTTGACTATTTAATTGTTTACTTCATGTTCAATCAGCATTTCAATACAGTGAACTGCCTTAGCTAAGTCCAGTAGGGGATTACCTTTATCCTTATAGCGAGTGATGTATTTAATTGCTGTGTGTTGTAAAGCATTCAAGTCATTAGCCATAGAGTATTCCATAGGCTGTATACCTAACTTAGTATAATGATCACCTCCTACCTGCATCTTACTAGCTGCTGGTCGCTCTTCTTCTATATCACCAAAGTCATTATCAAAGGTGTATGTAGGTTCTATTTTATCAATCATAATAATCTCCATTATAAGTTGAAGTGTGGTACATATCGTCATAGAGTCCATCTTCAGGAGACTCTACTTCACTCTCTAAAGATTGAAAGTTTCTTTCGATAACATCTTCAAATCTATTAACTATATCTGCTGACTCCAACTGTAGGATGTCAACAAGAATCACTTCATCCAACTGCCTTAAGCGTCCTTTCAGTTCTTCCAGAGTTAGCGCCATAAGTCCTCCGTAGGTAGTCCATTGATACAGGGAGTTCATCAAAGCTACCATCTTCAACACTGTTGAATACCCATAACCCTGACCAAGAACCATTCGTCTGTGGATTCAGATAGGCTTCGTCATGTTGATAGTAGATACCAGCAAACAAACCAGTCATGTTCTTACCATCAGCTCTCCGAGCATAAGCAATGTCACGATCCTGCACATGCCCCATCACACAGCTCATATACTTCTTATGTAGAAGTAACTTAGCAGAGGATACTGGTCTACCCATCACACCTGAAGTGAAGTAGTGACTGTAGGCAACACCATCAATAACAATAGGGTCTAAGAAGTCTTGCACTTCCCATCCGTTTAGATTGAAATCATTATAACTAATGAGTCCATCTATCTTAGGATCACTTTCGATAGCACGTATGATACGATACTCATGGTTGCCTAATAAGAATACTAAGCGAGGGTTCCACTGCTTCTTCTTGTTCTCTTTCAGACGTTCTTGTTCTCGTCTAATAGGAGCTAACAACTTATCCATTGCTGCATTACCTGCTTCAATGTCTTTAGTGTACCGCCTACCTTCAAAGCTTTTAGTACCCACATCATAACTACTTAGGCTAGGCATGTCCCAATGATCACCAAGATGGATGATAACATCTGGTTTCATTTTAACTGCATACTTACCCGCCCAAGTCATATGGTCTGTGTTGTTATCAGGTTTGATTTGAGTATCCGGTATTACTAGATGTCTCATTTCTTTCTCCTCATTTCAGTTCGTACTACTCGTTCTTCTTTAGTCTTTGTGCTATGACAATCATGACACAGGACTTGATAACCATTTAGCTCTAAGAACATACGCTCTATGTATGTATTCCAATCTTGAAATCCTTCAGCAGGCTCCACGACAGGCTCAATGTGATCAACAGCAGCATTGTTCCTTCTACGCTTCTGCCCATCCAAAGGTGGTAGAGTAGCTGGGCCAACATTGCCACACTCAGCGCATACATACCGCCCTGTAGAAACTCTAGCAAGTTTTTTAACATCCGCTTTAACTCCCCATTTACTATGTGCTCCACGTAACGCAGAGATTATAAATGATTTGTGTCTTGCTTCTGTCCATCGTCCGTTGTTACGGGTTTTGGTGGTTGCCATATCTCATTATCCTCCCTACGTAAGTGCAGAAGTATTCCATTTTCAAGAGCGCGTTCTTCGCTTCCAAGTTTATCTACACAGATAGCATACATTTCTAACTCAGTCTTACCTTCTAAAAGCTTCTCAGCTTTCTTAGGGCCAATACCTTTAACACCCATGATGTTATCAGCAGTATCACCAACTAAGAACTGCATATAGAAATTAAACACAGCTTCTTCTTTAGTAATATAAAAGAGTTTCTTCTTAACAAAGTTGTAATGTCCACACACCAGTTGGTAAAAGTCCTTATCTAAAGAAACGATTATTGCTTCTGGTTCTTGTGTAGCTCGGATCGCTATCCTGTCATCTGTCTCTTCACCTTGAGTAACTACAGCTCCATGCTGGGCAATCAAATGATCACGCAGCGCAGAGATGTGTTGAGGTTTCTTATTCTTCTTACGATTACCTTTGTACTCTGCAGTAACAGCGTAATCGAAGCGGAAGTTATCTGAACCAGTTAGGTACAGTTCAACCTCATGTTCTTCATCGTCAGAGTCCATCACCAAATCTTCAATGATGTTAGTGAGGTAGTTACTCATAGTCTTACAAGCAACTGACTCACTCTCCTCCTCACAGGCGAAGCCGATACGATAACAAAAGATATCAGCGTCTATGAGAATTAACATTTATAACTCAGGTACATCATCGAAGCCAGCATCTTCTTTATTGAAGACTACTAGATCATCAACACGAGCCTTGGATAAACCAACACCAACACCTGTCTTACCTTTGAAGTTATAATCATAAGGCTTAATGATGAACGTAACCTTACTGCCATTACCTACAGGCTCAGTCACTGCGAACCCTTCAGTATCTTCTACACGAGGAGCACGATTGGTAGACTTAGCAGTTACGAAGTAACCTCTGTCATCACCTTTGTTCTTAACATTAATACCTAGACCTTCCAAGCGATCTACTTGAGTTTCAGATAGCTGACTTACATCAACTTGATACTTATCGGACATCTCATTCTTCTCTAGGAAAGAGAACCAGTAAGCTACGGCTTGGATCTTAATTGCTTGATTAGTATTTTGCATGGATTTTATTCCTTATTAATTAAAAGTACACTAGACCTAATTGCGAAGTTTCCTAGGAAACTCTAGTGTGTTTCTGCCCAAGTGGTACCAACTTTGTAGTCACCATCTAATGGACAATTCATATTAAAACTTTCACCAGCTTCCTTGATAGCTTGAGTTCCTAACTGCCCTACCATTTCAGCATACTCTTTGGTAGTTTCTATTTGCCATTCATCATGTACGTTAGCTACTAACTTAAACCAGATACGGTTCTCAATTAGTTTGCTATGTAATATGACTAAAGCTTTCTTCATTATCACAGCACCTGCTGATTGTAATAAGAAATTTAATGCACTGTGTTCAGATTCTACACGTAGTCTCCTCCCATCCAGCCCTTGTAGTGTACCATTCTTACGCATAGCGGTCAACACTCGCTTCTTGAGGTTGGCATATGCTGGTAGGTTCTTCATGAACTGATCAATCAATTGCTTACCCTTACGAGCAGAGCCATTAGCGATCTGTCCAATCTTAGCTACACCTCCACCATAAATCAGAGCGTACACGAAGGTCTTCGCTTGATCTCTCGTATCTAAGCCAGCCATCTTCTGGTTATACGAATGTATATCACCATCTAATATCTGCTCAACATACGACTTATCATTCATGTAATGGGCTAACATTCGTAGCTCTAAGCCAGAAGCATCTATACCAACTAACACATTACCTTCTTCTACAATCCAACAAGATCTACAGTCAGTGCCATACCAAGAGGCTCTACCCCACAACAACTCACCTGTCTTCTTGTCGTGCTTACTAGCAGGTACTTGAGCCATGTTAGGAGTCTGGTGAGTCATCCGTCCAGAGACAGCACCATTCGTTATAACACGACCATGTACCCTGCCATCATCAGCTACTGCATTGACCCAGTTATCTATCTGACCTACTCGTTTTTGTAAGGTTAGGTATTCACCTATAAGCCTTGCTTCTGGTAGATCAATTGATGCTAAGGTCTTCTCATTAACAATGATGTTACCCTTCTCAGTCTGTTCTTTAAATACTATTCCTTTTTCTTGGAGGCGGTAGGCAATTTGCTTTCTGCTTCCAAGGTTAAAGACTGTGACTTTATCTTTGAGTTGCTTTCCTGTCTTTTCCGAGACTCGTTTCTCCACCAAGGGTGGAAAGACTTCTTGTACTTCTCGTTCGAGGACATTCATTCTCTCCATGAGGTCAGTTAATAATTGATTAGCTCTTACTAAGTCTAGCTTAAAGCCATTGATCTCTTGCTGCTGAGTAATAACAGCAACATCATGTTCAAGCTTAACGCATTCCTCAGAGAACTTATCCTTAGCTAATGCCTTGGTTAAATAGTCTTCTAACTTAACAGTAATAGAAACATCTTGCTTACAATAAGAGATCATTTCTTCTGACATTCCACCATCGTAATCAGTGAAGTCACCTTTAGCATAACCAAGGCGCTCTCCCCATGCTCTTAATGAGTGGCCTCCTTCTAGTCTAGGGTTCCATAGTCGAGACATAAGAAGCGTGTCTCTTAACTTCCAGCTAGGAATGCTTAGGTGCCATAGCTCTTTGATCTTAGGGGCATCAAAGCTAACTATGTTGTGGCCTGTTATGACCTGTGTTCCATGTATATGCTGCTCTAACTGCATGGGATTTAGCAAGACCCTCTCTCGCTTTTCTCCTGAGATATGTATACCACAACACCATATGTGGTTCATAGCCATAGTCGTTTCTATATCTAGCGTCAGCATTTTCTTCTATCTCTCCTAATACATAGTTTCCTATTTTACTCATGACATCACCTCTTCTATATCGTCTTCCTCTAACTCATCAGTGTGGACGATGACCATATCCCTATACTGACCTCCCGTACTCTCATAGGACATATGCATTTCTAACTCCATAAGATCATTAGAGGATAGGATGTGGGTACGAAACCACGCAGCATCACATGCATACTCTGAGCCATACAAGTGCCATGTCCTTATCGGTTCCCTAACATCAGGAAAGTTATCATGGAATGGGTGAGTAGTAGTAAACTCTATATCACTCATAGGGTAAGTATACTCAGGGTTTATATCATCATAATCATTTTCTACGTATAGCTCCTTAGCTTTCTTTCTGCATTCATTATAAGATGACGAGTATATTACTTCTACAAATGAACAAGAGCTGTAGTCCTTACCTCCTGCTACATAAGATTCTTTTACTACATGCCATAGTTTCATAACTCCTCCTCCTCTAGCGTCTCTAACATTCTACCAGTAGCATGATCATAAAGTAAAGGAGTTCCCTTACCTGTCGTACCACAGAAGCGATTCTTTAGTACCCTAACATGAGTAGTGTTTCGTTCTTCTTCAACCTCTGCCTGTCCATTACGCTCTAGTCCAATAACCATATCACTAAGCTGTGCGATAGAGCCTGAACCACGTAGCTGAGATAGACTAGTCGCTGACCCTTCCTCATGTCCCTTACCATCAGGTCGTTTGAGGTGGGAGACAATGAACAATGCTATGCCTGTCTCTTGTACTAACATACGTAGTCTAGTCATGATCTCGTCAATAGCCTTACGTTCATCACCACTCGCCTGAGCAGATACAACGATAGAGATATGATCAAGTACTACATACTTACAACCTAATCCCTTAGCCATATAACGTACACGACTAACAATGTTATCAACACCAGTAGATCCGAAGTGGTCGAATAAGAACACACGATCAGTTCCTAGTGTAGCATTGAAAGCGTCTAAGCGTTCTTCATCTGTTGCTACAGTATCAGGTAGGTGTAAAGGTTTGTTAGCAGCTAGGCTCATTAGAGACAGTCCTGCTTTCTTTATACTTTCCTCAAGGAATAATATTCCAATGTTCTCTTCGGTCTTACTAATGATCTGCCAGATAATCTCTCGCATGAACTGACTCTTACCTAGTCCAGAGCCAGCCGTAACTGTAACAAGTTCACCGAATCTAATACCATAGGTGAGTTTGTTGAGTCCATCGTATGGGTAAAGGCAGTCTGCAGGTGCAATGGGTTTATTAACTTCATCCCACAAGCTACTTCCTGCAACAATCCCATCGGGAACAAATCTTTCTGACGACCACCAGCGATCAACAAACTCTTTGTTGCGTCCAAACTTAACATAATCGTTAGCATCTTTCTCATCCTTTGTATGTTTAAATACTTTGGCCTTGCCTCCGAACAATTCAGCAACTTGGTTGGCTGCTTTCATGCCACTCTCATCTGAATCAAAACACACTACAATATTCTCGTAGCTGTCTAGGTATTCATAGCTACTACGACAGTCCTTAAGGGCTGCTGCCGAGCCGTTCTTAATAGATACTACTGGATACTTTGACCCAAGCATCTGATAGGCTGACATCGCATCATACTCACCCTCAGTTATGGTGATGTACTTACCACCCTTATTGAATAGGTTCTGTCCAAACAACACAGTGTCCTTCCAGCTACCTTGAGTTCTAAATTCCTTGTCAGGTGAACGTGTCTTAGCACCAACTAGGTACCCGTCCTTATCATGGTACCCGAAGTGCATAGTATCCCCTTGGAGCTGGGCCTTATATGCCTTACACGTATCGCTTGATATGCCTCTGTTAACAACACTCTTGTATTGTCCAGACAATAGACTTTCTTTTAGTTTATCAAAGTTACCGTTAGGTTTCTGATCAACGCTTCTCTCGGTTTCCATAGTACTATCCACCCTCTTCCTAGTTTCACAAACAAAACAATGTGACCAGCCCTTATCATCTATAGACCTGCCGTCACTGCTATCACAATCATCGCACTCTAAGTGCGTTTTCACAAAGGCCATTAGCAAACTCCTCGTACTCTCTTTCAGTCATGAAGTGACTCATAACATCATCGAGTGATAATAGAATATCAAATCCCTGCGTAAGTTCTACTTCTTCATACAATATTTTATAATAATCTTTTAGAGCATGCACAGTGATGGCGTTAACTTGATCAGCATCAAGATCAATATTAAAAATCATAATAGGGATTCCTCATAAGTGAATAATTCTTTTTGGGCAATAATAAAATCCATGTCAATTTCATCATGAATTTCTTCTGCTTCTCGAACCAGTTTATATAGAGCGTCTAAAGCAGAATCAGCCTTGTCACAAGCAGCTATAGAATCCTGAAAGTTCTTTCGTAGTTCTTCTAATTTAGTCATAGTTTCATCTCCTCTTCCACTTCATGTAAGTCTGTAGTTAGTGTATCTATCCTGCTTTGATTGTATGTTTTAAAGCTACCACTACTTTTCAAAGCAGCAGTGTAGTTAGCAATCTCTAAAAGTATTCGGTCATGTTCTACACGTAGAGCAAGCTTTTTCTTCAAGGAATTAGCAGCATACGTTCTAATTTGTTTCAGTGTCATTGTATTTCTCCATTTCTATACTCAAAAGAGCAGCACGTCTCTCTTTTATTTTAAAACTCAATTCATTAGCATGTACTTTCATAGCACAAGTCTCAGGTCTACGCCTCAGCTTCGCTGCAATGTCCATGAATGATACATTAAGAGCACGTAAGTTGACAAGCAATTCCAGTTCTTTTTTATCCCACTTACGCCGCTTCCTTTTTGTTTGGTTAGGTTTAGCTACTCTTTTCCTCACCACTACTTCTTGTTTGAATATTTCAGGAATCTTTGGTACAAATATTAAGCTCATGTTATCTCCTCCTCATACGCTGCTAAAGCATCCTCGTACCCTACCCAATCTTCTACACCATGAGCTACTAACATCTCAAGTATGTGTGCTTCCTTTTCTATCAGCATAAGATATTCTTCTGGTACAACGACTGACTTAGTTCCTGCTTTACACAACTTCATATAATCATATGACATTATTCATCTCCGACAGTTAGTAAATCTATTCTTGTTAAGGTAACTAGATCTTCATCCACGTTACTCATACAATCATTACATAGATCTACAAAATAATTAATTTCGTATTTTCTAGTTGCCTCATAATCGGACAACACTTGATCACAACCAACACATTTCATAACATACCCTTATCGTTTCCCTATACCCATATAATAACACAAGAGCATAGAGATATTAGTTTTATTATGCTATAATCTCTCTTAAGAGTTTAACTTAGTAATAAAAATAATAATTCATAGTCTCTTACAACAACACATAACATAACGATAATAATAACATATAATAAAATGTATCTAATAATCATGCCGCTTCTCTCATCTTAATTAGCTTACTAGCTTTTCTGCCGTGAGCTGGATAAATAATTACTTCAACATCTTTATCCCAACAAGCTCTGCAAGTATCACACTTACCTTTTCTTTCATATGCTAAACACACTTCAGAGTTTCCTAGGAAATTAATCTCTGTTTCTACATAGGGAACGATAGTTGATGAATTAGATCCGCTAACCAACTCACCTGAAATACTATCACTGCTACGCCTAACAACAACATTGGGTAGGGCATCCATCGCATCTAACACCTCCTTAAATTTATCAAACTTGTGCTGCCTAGTTGGGAACCAATGACTACACCAAGGTGTTGCTACCATGATGGCGTACATTTTCCATGCTAACTTGACTGAGTAACAGTCACCACTATCAAACCACCTAAAGTATCGTTCTGTATCAAGCTTAATAATAAACTCAGGTACAAACGCATCTCGTTTCCAATCTTGTTTGTTGTGTACACGTAACGCTTTAACAGTTGGCATGCTATAGAAGCCATCTCTTGCGTAACATATCTCACAAGCGTCAGCAACCTCCCCTGTAGAGACGTTCACCGATCCTGGGCACGTTACCATAGACTCAAGACTCCATGACTTACATGGCATTTTACTAGCAGCACTTAATTTGATCATTTTTATTCTCCATAATTTCCTAGGAAACTTTATCTAGGGATTGCTTCACTACCTAATTTTATTGACTTAGCTAAGAACACAGGACTACGAGCATGCTCTTTTTTCTGGTAACTCTTTACTTCACATTCAACAATATACTTGTCCGTGGTATCCTTAAAGTTTTCCATATACAATAAGGCAGAATCATATGATGGTAAAACGTGCCAGCCTGATAAATAATATGTACCACCAGAACCATCACGGACGTATGAGGTCTTTGAATTAACCCATTCATCACAAGAAATATTACGATCACCATCTACACCGTGGAACAAAGTTTTCCATGAGTTTTCTTGATCACTAACTTTCATTATCTTAAACGCTTTCATAATGTACTTCCAAGCTTGTGGGAACGCTCACCGAATTGAATCACCGCTTCTGCTGAATCTATAGACAAACCATGGTCACGCATGAATAAGTCTTTCATCTGCCTGCTATCCAGCTTGTACGCCATGTATAACGCACCTAAACATTCTGCTGCGAATGATCGCTTGTATTGTGGTGTGCTTCGATCGTTTAATGCTGCCAAGTGACGTACTGTTCTTTTTTCGTAGCTCATTATAATTCCCCTTCAATGTAATTGTTTAATGCTAAATCTAATTCTAATTGTTCACCTTCCACCCAAATCAAATCAGATGATAAAGGCTCAAGTGAATAGTATTGGCGATATCCCATATCACCTAACATGCCTAAATAAACTTGATCATTATCACAAATCAATAGTTTACAATCCAAAGATTCTGCTGCTATAACTTTCATTCTATATTCTCCATAATTTCCTAGGAAACTTTATCAGTTAGTGGTGTGTAAAAATACAGATCATTCCCACAGCATTTAATAAACCCTCGCTCAATAGCCAAAGAAACTAATTCTTCTGAGCCATATTCAAAATTTAAATCTATTGCATGCTTCTGGAAAAATTCATCTTCTGTGAATAGTGTAAATTCTTTATCTAATTTAATCATTATCTTTTTCTCCTCTCAACTGTATAAGCCATCATTAAAGATCTGCTAGCATCATTGCCTGACTCTTGTGCCAGTTCAATATAATATTCTAGCGCCATTAGTTTGGGCCAACCTCTATCCATTCGTAAACGATTAACGTCTCTCATTGTATAAGTCATTTGTATATTCTCCTATTGATAGACTAGGAAACTCTATAGACTTACAAGAATTTCCTAGGAAACTATTATTACTTGATAGCTTTGTACGATTCGATAATGGCGACAAGGTCAGATAACTCTAATTCTATCTTGTCGTTCTCAATCCACTTAATGATCTGCTCTTTTTTAGTCAGTGTAGCGGTTTCATTATATACTTCTTTTCTGTACTCACTATACGTATCGAAGTTGTTTGGGCTAATGTTTAGCTCACAACCTTTTTTGTATGTGGATAGCACTTGTCTAACAGCACTGACAGCTTTTTTCTGACCTTCGTCTGCATCTTTACCAGTACCTTTTGGATAACTCTTGGTTATGTCTAGCTTTAAACTTGCTGAGTGTTCGACATTGTTTAGGTTTACCGCATCATTTTGTAGTGCCACTGCTAACAACCTGCGTGCGTCACTAGTCTTGTCGTGTGCTTTTGTTTGGCCTAGCAATGCTTTGCCCAATGTTTGTATTTCGTTTGTGTAATTCATAATCATTTTACCTTGTGGTCAATTCATTTTGATTTTATCTAGAAAGTTTCCTAGGAAATTATATCTCGTCAATATCTAAGCTCACTTGCCCGTTGAAGCTAATCCGAAATGTAGACGGACTAACCCCTTGTTCCAACAATCGAGCCTAGTTATTAAAGAGCGTGCAGTGCCGTGCTAGTAACTAAGACTTAGTGACTAACTCAACCTACAAATATATTATAGTCTAACCATATTTAATTGTACAGGTGGCTAGACTTATAGTGCGCATAAGCTAGCTGAATATTAGGGGAAGCTAATGTAGACTTAACTAATATATATAGGTGGGGTACTATATAAATATGCTATGGGTACCTACTTAACCATTCACACTCTGTATATCAGGGGAGTCTAATGTATCTAATGAGAATGAGTCTCAATTGTATATTAGATTCTACTACATTAGGGTAGTCTACATTAGGGACGGGGGGCATATATCGGGCTGGGTCACAATAGCGGTACCTACTTAGATACTAAAAAGAGCTAATTTGACTATTTAATCATTGACGCTATCTCTATGATAAATAAAAGAATACTAATTAGTAATGATAAGAATGTGGGGTAGAATAAAGGAGCACTGCGGAGGACATATCACTCGCCTGAGTTCCGCCTATGTAGACTTGGGTGGGCTATGTAATTAATGTATAAATAACTATTGACTTATGAGAGGAAGTATGCTATAGTCAACAGACTATATAGGACAGAACAGAAACATAATGATTTATGATCTATAATCCTTATACTTATAATCAATAAGTAAATAACAAACTGTTCAGAGACTATATAGATACAAAGCAACTAATAGGTTTGTTATGAAAGATGATCATAAAGAGTCTTCTCTTGTTAAGCCTAAGCGTGGTCGTCCACGTAAAGCTGATGTTGAAGCTAAGAAGAAGGGTAACAGAAATTCAGTTGGAAGACCTAAAGGTGATGCTGCTAGAATCAATGAACTCAAAGCTAGATTGTTAGCAACGAGTGGTGATAAGGTTATCAATAAGGTTATTCAAATAGCGTTAGAAGATGGACATCCTGTTCAATCAGCAGCTCTTAAGATGTGTATGGATCGTGTGTTACCTGTTTCTTATTTTGATAAAAAGAATGAGAGTGGAGGAAGGAATGCTGTGTCAATCACTATTACGGGTGTTGGCGGTACTACTATTATTGGGGGCGATGATGCCCTTGAAGGGGAATGCAGTGATATTACATGAAGACGATGCAGTTAACCATGTAGCAGGAATGCTAGGACGAGACTTAACTCCTATGGAGGAGAGGGTTGTTCGTCTTGAAGGGTTTGCAACTGAAGTCTATAAAGATGACTCAGTGGACGAAGTGCCTACTATAGGTGTGGGACAAACAGGAGAGTGGATGGATAAAAGTTTTCCTGAAGTTTTAGAACATCATGTGGATCGTACTCGAAATATGATTCCTGATTTTGACAATCTTTCTCCTGAACTACAGATTGAATTGGTACAGGCTACTTATCGTGGAGATCTTGGACAAGGTATAGATACACGAGCACTTATAAATGCAGGAGACTTTACAGGTGCTGCTGCAGAATTTCTTGATAATGATAACTATCTTGACGCAGATACTAGCCAGCAGATACAAGATAGAATGTACGCAGTAAATCAGGCTCTATTACGAGAAGGCCCATATGGTCAATACGATCCATCGTTTGAGATGTTAGATAGTTACATAGCCCAGAAGGGCGATAATCCTTATAGTATTGCCAAAGCTCACGGACTATCTAGCATAGATGAATTAGCCAACATTAACTTAGATGTAAAAGATGAGTTAAATAAAGGTAATGTAGCAGAAGGTCAACGTCTTAATGTTAGGTACGCCCCAGTACTATGACAGATCTTAATGTTGCGTTCCTAGATTGGCAAAGAGAAGTTTATGAAGACCCTGTTCGATTCAAAGTAGTTGCAGCAGGGAGACGTTGTGGTAAGAGTAGGTTGGCAGCATGGGCCTTAATCATAGAAGGTCTGCAGACAACTAAAGGGCAAGTGTTTTATGTTGCCCCTACTCAGGGTCAAGCACGAGACATCATGTGGGAAACTCTTATGGAGTTAGGCCACAGTGTTATTAAAAGTAGTCATATTAATAATCTTCAAATAAAATTAATAAATGGTACTACGATTGCACTTAAGGGTGCAGATAGACCAGAGACTATGCGTGGTGTTAGCTTAAAGTTCCTTGTTATGGACGAGTATGCTGACATGAAGCCTGAAGTGTGGGAGCAAATCCTACGACCAGCACTAGCTGACCAAAAAGGTAAAGCTATCTTTATAGGTACGCCTATGGGACGTAACCATTTCTATGATTTGTATAGACATGGACAAGGTGATGATCCTACTTTTGGTAGCTGGCACTTTACTTCTTATGATAATGACCTACTAGACCCTGAAGAGATAGAAGCTGCTAAAGGAAGTATGTCATCCTTTGCATTCCGTCAAGAGTTCCTAGCTAGCTTTGAAGCTGCTGGTGGAGCTGTCTTTAGTGAGGACTGGATTGAGTTTGATACAGAAGAACCTGCGGAAGGAGACTACTATATCTCTGTCGATCTCGCGGGTTTTGCTGATATAGAGAAAGCGACTACATCCAAACAAAAGAAACTAGACACAACGTCTATATCTGTTGTTAAATGTGGGCCTGATGGTTGGTGGATTGATAATATAATCTACGGACGATGGGATGTTAAGAAGACAGCGGATAAAATCTTCCAAGCTGTACGAGATTACCAACCTCTTGCTATAGGTGTAGAGAAAGGAGCACTGAAAAACGCAGTACATCCCTATCTATTAGATAAAATGAAACAAGAGCAGTTCTTCTTTCGAGTCGAGGAACTAACTCATGGTAATAAACGAAAGACAGACCGTATTATCTGGGCTTTACAAGGCCGATTCGAGCATGGACAGATAACTTTAAACGAAGGTAAGTGGAATACAGAGTTCTTAGACCAGTTATTCCAGTTCCCTAATCACTTAGTACACGATGACTTAATAGATTCACTTGCATACATTGACCAGTTAGCTAAGGTTAGTTATGCGTATGACTATGAGGAAGACGAGTACGAATTTATGGATGCTATCGCAGGATATTAATTATGTCAGATGAAAATGTACTACTCCTTGAAGAGTCTGCAGAAGAATGGATCATGGAGAAGTGTGATGGTTGGCGTGATCATTATGAATCCAACTATGAAGAACGATTTGATGAATACAATCGCCTATGGCGTGGTATCTGGGCAGGAGATGACTCACTTCGTAAGAGTGAACGCTCCCGTATAATCAGCCCTGCACTACAACAAGCTGTTGAAAGCAGTGTTGCTGAGGTAGAAGAAGCTACGTTTGGTCGTGGTAAGTTCTTTGACATCCGTGATGACATGGACGATAAGGAACGTGGGGATGTTGAGTACCTAAAGAATGCTTTGAGTGAAGAGTTCTCTCTTAACAAGACACGTCAAGCGATCTCTGAATGTATTGTAAACTCTGCTGTATTCGGTACAGGTATTGGTGAGGTTGTCGTACAAGAGAAGACTCGAAGAGTTCCTACAACACAACCTGCTATGGATGGTCAAGTTGCCACCTACGGTGTTATGGAAACTAAAGAAGTTTCATGTACTGTTCGTCCTGTTCTACCACAGAACTTCTTAATAGACCCAGTAGCTTCCTCTATTGAAGAGGCATTAGGCTGTGCTATTGATGAGTATGTTCCTATTCACCAAGTACAACAGTTGATAGAAGAAGGTGTGTATGACGATGTGGACATTGATCCGTCCTCTTCGTACTCTTTCCTAGAAGCTAATGATGATATTGATGATTATGATGAAGATCGTATTCGTCTAACCAAGTACTATGGTTTACTTCCTCGTTCAATGTTAGAAGCCCACTTGTATTCAGAAGATGAAGAAGTTATTTCTCTATCTGAAACACTTACAGATAATGGTTCTAACTATGTAGAAGTAGTAGCAGTGATTGCTAATGGAACAAGTATCCTAAAGCTAGAAGAAAACCCTTACATGATGCAGGATCGTCCTGTAGTTGCATTCCCTTGGGATGTAGTACCTAATCGCTTCTGGGGACGTGGTGTTTGTGAGAAAGGATACAATAGTCAGAAAGCTTTGGACACAGAGTTACGAGCACGAATAGATGCACTAGCTCTGACTGTCCACCCAATGATGGCGATGGACGCATCTCGTATGCCTCGTGGCGCTAAGATGGAAGTAAGACCAGGAAAAACTATTCTTACGAATGGTAATCCTAATGAGATACTACAACCAATGCACTTTGGTAGTGTAGATAATATTACATTCAGTCAAGCTGAACACCTTCAGAGGATGGTACAGAACGCTACAGGGGCGATTGATAGTGCTGGTATCTCTGGTATGGTTGGTGGTCAATCGGCTGCTGGTGCTGTGTCTATGGGCCTTGGTTCTATCATTAAACGTCATAAGCGTACCTTGGTTAATTTCCAAGAGTGTTTCCTTATCCCGTTTGTACAGCAAGCTGCATGGCGCTACATGCAATACAACCCTGAGAAGTTCCCTACTGGTGACTTTAAGTTTATTCCTTCTAGCTCTCTAGGTGTTATTGCTCGTGAGTATGAGGTTTCTCAATTAGTACAACTACTACAAACAATGTCTCCTGATACTCCTATGTATCCCGAACTTGTTAAATCTGTTGTAGATAATATGAACCTTGCTAACCGTGAAGCTCTTATTGCTAAGTTATCAGAAGCTGCTAAACCAGATCCTATGGTACAGCAAGCTGCTCAGATTGATATGCAGCAGAAGGAAGCTTACATTGGAGTCCTACAAGGACAGGCTATGGAGTCACAAGCTCGTACTAATAAATATAATACTGAGACTCAGCTACTTCCTATGGAAGCAGAGACTGATCGTTTGAAAGTTCTTACTACCAATGTTGCTGATGGCGATGCTGATGAGAAAGAGTTTGCTAAACGGGCTAAGATTGCAGAGCTTGTATTAAAAGAGCGAGAGATCGAAAGCAAAGAAGCAATAGTAAATAAGCAAATGAATGATAATTAGTTCTTGACTTTATAGGAGATCTGTGCTAGACTCCTACCACTAAATAGAAATGAGAATCATTCTCAACTGCGTCCTAACAAGGAGAAACGCAATGATAACAGATACAGATCCTGAGTTAGAACGATATTACAATTCTTTAATTGATATTTTTCTAACAGAAGGATGGAAGAGTTTACTAGAAGACTTTACGGAATCGGAGGAATCTCTCCGAGACCTTGTCACTTGTAAGACTGAAAAAGAATTACACTACCGTCAAGGACAACTTGATATCATTGGAAAGCTACTAAGCTTTGAAGATGGTATTAAGAACTCTTATGAGGATTTCATAAATGATTCGAGTTTATGATTTCAAATGTAGTGGATGTAGTTACATAGAAGAGAAGTATGTACGCTCCGATGATCGGGAAAGTGTATGCTCTATATGTAACGAACTGTCTCAGCGACAACTAGCTGCACCCATGAGTAAGTTAGATCCCCTCTCAGGAGACTTTGCAGGGGCTACAATCAAATGGTCTAAGCAACGCCAAAAACAGCTGCAGACAGAACGTAGTAAATCTTGAGACTTCTTTTCGGAAGTAACCTCATTTATATAAATTCCATAATACTAGATAGTACGGAGCAAACATGGCACAATTTTTAGATGGCAACCAAGAACCTCAACTAGCAGACGATGAAGAATATCAATCCTTAACGGAATCACTTGAAGCAGCCTCTCCAGAAGAAGAGCAAACTGATCAAGAGGAAGAGGTACCTGATAAGTATCGGGGCAAGTCTGCTGCTGAATTAGTCCGAATGCACCAAGAAGCCGAAAAGATGGCAGGTCGACAGGGCAATGAAGTAGGTGAGTTGAGAAAGCTGGTAGATGAATTTATAGTAAATAAATCAGCCGCTAAAGAATCGGGACAGGAAGAGGTAAGTGATCTGGATTTCTTAGAGAATCCTAACGCAACCCTTGATAAGAAATTAGAAAACCATCCAGCTTTGAAAGCAGCTAAAGAAGCTACTGAGAAGTTAGCTAAGATGGAAACACGAGACAGGATCTTTGCAACCCATCCAGATGCGATGGATATAGTGAATGATAGTGGATTCCAAGAGTGGGTTGGTAAGTCTCAGGCTCGGACTAAGAAGTTACAACGGGCAGATGCAGAGTTTGACTTTGACGCTGCTGACGATTTGTTTACAACTTGGAAAGAACAACAGGAGTTAGTTGCAGGAGCTAAGGCTGCTACCGAAGGAGATCGTAAGCGTTCTCTTAAGAGTGGAAGTAATGGTTCAGCACGAGGCTCTGGTGAGACTACTAAGAAGTTCCTAAAGCGATCAGAACTATTACACATGATGCAGTACGAACCCGATCGCTACCTTGCTAACAATGACGTTATAATGAAAGCGTATGCAGAAGGTAGAGTTCGTTAATCTATTTTATATTAGGAAATTATTATAATGGCTACTTCAGTATATCCCGCACAAGGCGGCGTAACAAACAACACTACTTCTGCTAACTTTATCCCTGAGATTTGGAGTGATGAAATCATCGCTGCTTATAAGAAGGAATTGGTTGTTGCAAACCTAGTGAACAAAATGCCTATGTCAGGTAAGAAGGGTGATACTATTTTCATCCCTAAGCCTAACCGTGGCTCTGCTACTGCCAAAGTTTCTGGTACAGCAGTAACAATCCAAAACGATACTGCTAGTCAATTGGCTATCCTTATCGACAAGCACTTTGAATACTCACGTATGATCGAAGATATTACTGACATTCAAGCTCAAGCTTCTATGCGTAAGTTCTATACTGGCGATGCTGGTTATTCTTTGGCTAAGAAAGTTGAAGACGATATCTTCTTGTTAGGTAAGTCTGCTAACGGTGGTAACGGTACTACTTGGGCTAAGGCTCAGAAGATGAGTGCTACTGGTGTTCTTTCTGACTATGCTGGTACTGGTGCTTTAGCCTTTACTGATGCTGGTTTCCGTAACTTGATTCAGAAGTTAGATGATGCAGATGTACCTATGGATGGTCGTTCTTTGATCCTTCCTCCTTCTGCTCGTAACTCTATCATGGGTATTGATCGTTATACCTCTTCTGATTTTGTTGGTGGTCAAACTGTTGTTAACGGTAAGATTGGTAACTTGTACGGCGTAGACATTTACATCAGCAACAACTGTCCAGTTGACGGTACTGCCAAAGTTGGTATGTTGATGCATAAGGATGCGTTTGTGTTTGCAGAGCAGATGGCTGTTCGTTCACAGACTCAGTACAAGCAAGAGTTCTTAGCTGACTTGTTCACCAGCGATACTATCTACGGTACTGGTGTACTACGTGATACTTCTGCTGTCGCCATTGCGCTTCCTGCGTAAATGCATAGGCTATTGATTTAGCCTTCTACAAAGGGAACTACTTAGACTTCTAGGGAGTTCCCTTTTCTTTTACTTAAGGAAAGATTATGTCTACATTTAAACAGAAGAAAGAATTAAATTCTCAGATTGCTG
>Ga0308012_10000452_pt1 | contig 24952 bp, 28 predicted proteins | sample Neamet179_FD_203133 | JGI IMG/M metagenome (GOLD analysis project Ga0308012, IMG submission 203133) | Marine microbial communities from water near the shore, Antarctic Ocean - #179 | ecosystem: Environmental > Aquatic > Marine > Unclassified | place: Southern Ocean | collected 2014-07-25 | reverse complement strand
ATGAAGATGCTAGAAATGCTTGGGCCGAAAAAGCAGGATGTGAAAAAGGAGATTTGCTTTTAATAATGGCTGGAGGTACAGATAAAACAAGAAAGGCATTAGGAACATTAAGATTACACTTAGCTGAGGAATTAGGACTTAGAAATCCGGAAGTATTTGCACCATTATGGGTGTTGGATTTTCCATTATTAGAATGGGATGAATACAGTGAAAGATACCATGCCATGCACCACCCGTTTACTTCACCAAAGCCAGAAGATATTGCAAAACTAGATACTGACCCAGCAGCAGTGCGTGCCAATGCTTATGACCTTGTTATGAACGGAAACGAGATAGGTGGTGGGAGTATAAGAATACACAATAAAGCTTTACAACAACTTATGTTTAAGCATTTAGGATTTAGTGAAGAACAAGCAAAAGAACAATTCGGATTTTTGATGGAGGCCTTTGAGTATGGAGCACCACCACACGGAGGTGTTGCCTTTGGGTTTGACCGTTTATGTGCGATAATGGGTGGGCAAGAAAGCATTCGTGATTTTATAGCATTCCCAAAAAACAATTCGGGTAGAGATGTGATGATTGACTCTCCATCCGATATTGATGAAGCACAATTGAAAGAATTGAGTATTGCGCTAAGAAGTTAGTTAGCTTTATTCTACAATTATCCTTTTCTCCACAGTACCATCATCATAGATGTAAAAGAGGACTTTATTCTTAGTGTTTTTTGTTTCTCTTCCTAATAGGTCTGTTATTTTAAGAAGTTCTGTGTTTGTAGAATATTCTTGTATGTCAGAAACAGTAGCACAAGGATTTGTGTAATTACAGTTTGTATTGAATGTAACAGAATTATCAAATGCGTTTAACCAATTATTATTAGCATACCCAAGATTATCAACCTCAACACAAGTTAGATTATTGCTGTCCGCTAAAATATCCAAATTTGCCCAATTTGAATTTCTAGTATTTAACTGTTCTAATAGATTATTACTGCAATTTAAGATATCTAAATTAATATTATTACTGATATCTAAGCAAAATAATTGATTATCATAACAATACAAAATCTCTAAAGCAGTAATAGTATTTACATCAAAGCTTGTTAGTTGATTTTCTTCACAAAACAATTCAGCTAAAGCAGTGTTAGCACTCACATCAAGGCTTGTTAGGCTATTCTTATCACAAACCAAATATTCAAAATTAGTATTATTACTTACATCAAGATTTGAGAGGTAATTATTTCCACAATCCAAAGAAGTTAAAGCAGTATTCAGGCTTACATCAAGGCTTGTGAGTTGATTACTTCTACAATCCAAAAAAGTTAAAGCTGTATTCTGACTTACATCAAGATTTGTGAGGTAATTATTTCCACAATTCAAAGAAGTTAAAGCAGTATTATTACTTATATCAAGGATTGTGAGAGCATTAACACCACAATATAAAATAGATAAAACAGTAAAATCTTCAATTCCTGTTAAGTCATAAATATTTTGATAACTAACATCTAAATAAGTTAATATATCAATATTAGCAGTTGCAACATAATCATCTAACATATTATCATATCCTTGATTGATCAATGCTTGTTCAAAATTATCATCTGGAACATAAGTTTGTTGTGCCATTAAGAATAATGGGGAATAAAATAGTAAGAGTAGTCCTTTTTTCATTTCTCAAATATATGAAAAAATACACTAATAATAAGTTGATAATCAAACCCAAAATAGTTGTAAAAAAGATACAAAAAGAGTTTGCGCTAAAAAAATGTTGCTAGAAAAAGGAAAAGAAGTTTTTGAAAAAGGGGAAAAAATTTAAGCAGTCTGCGTTTTTCTTTTCTGTAAATAGAAGAATAGTGCAAAAAGGAAAACAGCAATATAAGGCATGGACATTAGAAACAAAATACCATCATTTAAACCTGCTCCTTTAGTGTCACCTGCTTCCAAATTAGCCTCCACAACAGCCTTACACATTGCACATTGACCAATGCTAACAGAATTGAAACAAGTCATTAAAACTACTAAAAATAATAATTTAATCTTTATCAATTTTTAAAGGTCTTTTGTATTCTGCCATTAGAACATTAATATCATTAATAAGGTCCTTCATCTGCACTTCATTAGTACCATCATAAGCACCAACAGCATTTCCATTTTTATCAATTCCTGATCTGACTCTACCCTGCTTGTCAATTAAAATAAAATATTCTGAATGTAAAAATCCTCCAGGAGCTAATGAATCAACACTAGCATTAACAAAATAGTCTGCTGCTGATTCGTATAATTTATCCTTATCTCCTGTTACAAAATCCCAATTAGATAAACTAATATTAATATTTTTTTGTTGCATCATACTAACATAACTACGTAACTTTTCAGGAGTATCATTACCCGGATCAACAGTATGAGATAAAAACCTGACATTAGGAAACACACTAAGTTTATCTTGTAAATATGACATGTTCCTTGTCATTGTTGGGCAAATAGAAGGGCAAGATGTAAAGAAAAAATTTGCTACATAGATTGATCCTGTCAAACTATCATTAGTAATGGTATCATTATCTTGATTGATAAAACTAAAATCATCAATCTTATAATCCACTTCTCCTATAACCTCTAATTTGATAAAATTATTATACCCCCTTGTTAAGTAAAAATACATGATAGCGGGTAAAACCAGTAATAAAAAAAGAAGTGCTATTTTTTCAAACTTCATAACATTAAAATTTCTAAAGCATTAAATAAGTATACGCTCCTTCACTTAAAACAATAAATAACAAATAAGGTACAAGTATAATTGCTGGCAATAATATTGTCCATTTTAAAGTTACCTCCTCATGTCCTAAGTGCATAAATTGCAGAATTATATATGCTGCTTTTATAATCGTTAGAATAATAAATACATGATTTAATAATTTTGTACCTAAAAAGATTGTATCTACTAAAAATGATGGCTTTATTATACCAAGAGCAACTTCAAATGCTGTAATGAATAATAATATCCAAAACACCTTCCAAATCCACCAGTTTCCTTTTGTTTCGCTTGCCATAATAATTTATTTATTTAATTATACTAAGTAGAAGAATGTAAATACAAATACCCACACTAAATCAACAAAATGCCAGTACAATCCTACTTTCTCAACCATCTCATAATGTCCTCTTTTTTCATAAGTTCCTTTAATTACATTAATCAAAAGTATAATTAATAGAATTACACCACTGAATACATGGAAACCATGAAAGCCAGTGATAAAGAAAAAATAATCAGCAAATAATGGTAGTCCATAAGGGTTACTAATCAATGTAGCAGGAACAAATATACCATCATCTCCAGCTAAACCATGAATAAAATGACTCCATTCCCATGCTTGAGATCCTAAGAAAATAGCACCACCTACAATTGTTAACGAAAGCCAAAGTATTACTTTCTTCTTCTCCATTTTATGTCCATAATTTACCGCCATTACCATTGTTACCGAGCTCATGATAAGAATAAAAGTCATTAGTGCTACAAACAATAAAGGATGATCACCATGTAAAAATGGGAAATGTGTAAAAACATCTTCAGCTATAGGCCAAGTGTCCTGATACTTAAAACGACTAAAACCATAAGATGCCAAAAAAGCAGAAAATGTCAAGGTATCCGTTATTAAGAAAAACCACATCATCAATTTTCCATAACTTGCTTTGTAAGGCAAGTCACCTCCTTTCCATGCGGGCTTATGATCTTTTATTAATGCTTCATCCATAATTTTTAATTTATTAATTTAATAGAATTTTAAAAAAGCAAAGAGTATAATCCAAAGTACAGTTAAAAAATGCCAATAGATAGATGTTAACTCTAAACCTAAATAGTTATTAATTGAATATAAATTCTGTTTTGATTTAATTGTGCTTATACATAATCCAACTAGCCCACCAACAAGGTGTAATAGGTGAGTTAACGTTAAAATATATAAGAAAGAACCTGCTATATTACTTCCAACTCCTGTCAAATAAACACCCTCATTAGTTAATTGTTGCCATCCCTTAATTTGAAAATATGAGAATAATATTCCTAGAATAAAAACAATAAAAACTAAAGTAAATATGGACTTCCCCCTCTTAAGTAGTGGCTTGACAAAAAATAATAAAAAACTACTAAGAATAATTATTGCAGTACTTATTTCAAACTGATCTGGAAGAATAAATACTTTCCAATTTCCAACATCAGCCTTTTCGACTATAAATGCAGATAACATGCTAGCAAAAAACATTGAAATAGCAGCTAGTGCTACCCATAAAAGCTGTTTTTTAACTGTATTTCTTAAAGCTATATCCATATTAATGTTCTACCTCTCCCTCTTTTAATGGCTCAGTTTGTAAGATGAAATCTTCATCAGCACCTGGCTTTGAATAATCATAAGCCCAACGCGTTACAACTGGTAATTCTCCAGGCCAGTTTCCATGTATTCTTTCTACAGGAGTAGTCCATTCTAAAGTGTTTGACTTCCAAGGATTCTGAGTTGCTTTCGTTCCTTTAAAGATACTATAAAAGAAATTGAAAAGAAAAATTACTTGAACTATAGCTCCTGCTAATGCAAAGAAAGTAATGAGTTCATTAATATCCGATAACCCATCAAACATTGGGAAAGCCGAATTAGAGTAATATCTTCTTGGTAAACCAGCTAATCCTAAAAAATGCATTGGGAAAAATACACCATAGGCACAAATAAATGTCCCCCAAAAGTGTATATATCCTAAATTTTTATTCATCATTCTTCCGTACATTTTAGGGAACCAATGATACACCCCTGCAAACATTCCGTATATAGCTGAAAGACCCATAACAATATGAAAGTGACCTACAACAAAATAAGTATCATGGACATTGATATCTAAAGCACTATCACCAAGAATAATACCAGTTAAACCACCCGTAATAAATGCTGAAACCGTACCAATAGCAAATAACATTGCTGGAGTGAAACGGATGTTAGCTCTCCATAAAGTTGCTAAATAATTAAATACTTTTACTGCTGAAGGTATAGCAATAAGTAAAGTCGTAAATGTAAATACAGAACCAAGGAAAGGATTCATCCCAGTCATAAACATATGATGTCCCCAAACGATAAATGATAAAAATGCAATTAATAATAACGCACCAACCATTGCTTTATATCCGAAAATAGGTTTTCTTGAATTTACTGCAATAACCTCTGATACAATACCCAATGCAGGTAATAAAATAATGTAAACTTCAGGATGACCTAAAAACCAAAACAAATGTTCGAACAAAATAGGACTTCCTCCTTCATTATGTAAAACTTCACCATTAATAATAATATCTGAAAGATAAAAACTAGTACCAAATGATCTGTCAAAAATTAGTAATAATCCACAAGATAAAAGAACAGGAAATGAAAGCACTCCAAGTATAGCTGTAATTAATAAAGCCCAAATTGTAAGTGGTAAACGTTGCATAGTCATTCCTATAGTTCTTAGGTTTAATATGGTAACTATGTAATTTAAACCACCAAGTAATGAACCAACAACAAATAATGTGATACTAATCAACCATAACGTCATACCAGTACCAGATCCTGGAATTGCCTGTGGCAGTGCCGAAAGTGGTGGGTAGATTGTCCAACCAGCTGATGCAGGACCTGTCTCAACAAATAATGAACTCAACAATACAACCGTAGCTGCAAAGAAGAACCAATAAGATAGCATATTTAAAAAACCAGAAGCCATATCCCTAGCCCCAATCTGTAATGGGATAAGAAAATTAGCAAATGTTCCTGAAAGACCAGCAGTTAGTACCCAAAAAACTAATATTGTACCATGCATAGTAACTAAAGCTAAATATTTATCAGGATTTAGTCCTCCTGTATCATTTAACCAAGCACCTGGCAATAAGTTATACAACATAGAGCTTTCACCAGGATTAGCTAACTGAACTCTGAAAATAGCTGACATTAGCATTCCAATAACCGCCATAAACATTCCGGTTATAAGAAATTGCTTAGCGATCATCTTATGATCCTGAGAAAAAACGTATTTAGTAATAAAGTTTTCTTTATGATGTTCCGACATCTTTATATTATTTTTGAGTTAATAATTTAGTTTCTAAGTTTTCTTGAGCAGCAAGCCAAATATCATACTCTTCTTGGGTTTCAACAATAAATGTCATTTGCATATTGTAATGTGAAGCGCCACATATCTTATTACACAATAAAATATATTCAAACTCCGCTCCTTCAGTTTCCTTCATCTGAGCAGTTGTTTTAGTAGGTGTAAATCCGAATTGAGTACTAATACCTGGCACACAATTCATTTGAACTCTAAAATGTGGTAAAAAAGCAGAATGTATCACATCCTGAGAACGAAATTTTAATAGTACTGGCTTATCAATCACTAAATGAACCTCTCTAGCCATTTTATCATCAGCAGCATTAACGTCTAGCATATCAACACCAAGAGTATTTCTTCCTTTAACTAATTTATAATTTGCTTTTCCTAAATTATTATCTAATCCTGAATATCTTGCAGTCCAACTAAATTGTTGTGCATAAACTTCAATTATTGTTGTTGAATCAGTAACCTCAACATTCATAGATTTATCCCAAGTCTTTAATCCAAAAATAATTAATATCGTAAGGAGTATAGTAGGAATAACCGTCCATACAACTTCTAATTTATTATTATGAGAGAAAAAATATGCTTTATTAGTTTTTTTACCTCTGTACTTATATACAAAGTAAAATAGTACAGGAGATAAAACAAAAAATACAACGAGAATTAATCCCATTGATATTTTCATTAAGAAATCAATTTGAGTACCATGGACCGAACTAGCTGGAGGCAATAGAAGATGATTCCAAGTTACCATTTGCCAGACAACAAAAATTAAGAATCCGAAACCTACTATTAAAAATAATAATCCTTGCGTATTATTATCCTTATCGGTAACTTCATTAACATCCTCATTTTTAATTTCTGATAATAGTTCGCTAACCCTAAGTATTTGAACTAAAGTTGCTACTAATAAGATTACAACTACAACAATTAATATATTCGTCATTTTTTAGAATTTTTCGGTCGCAAAAATAGAAAATACTATCAATGAAAACTATAATTTTAGTCATATTTTTCATTTCTAAACATATTTATATTAATTCTATATAATGAGATATTTAAAACCAATAAAGAAAAACAGTATTTTACTAATTATCGGAAATATTCCATTCAGCAAATGAAGTAGCTGTTTCAGATAAAACTACTTTACATAAAAAAATGTTTTCTGGCAATCTACCCTTAATATGATTTGCAAAATCTATCACTAGGTTTTCAGAAGTAGGTTGGTAAGGCAACAAAAAAACTTTTTCAAAAGCTGATAAGTCAATTTTAGCATGAGGAGAATTAGCATTCAAGACCAAAGAATGATCGTATTTATCCACAATTTCAGGCTTTACAATTTCTTTTAAAACCCCAAAATCCATTACCATTCCATCCTTAGTATGTCCTTTTTCGTTTTTAACCTCACCCTTTACAGTTACCCATAAACGATACGAATGTCCGTGCACATTTTTACACAAACCATCATAACCATGCAAGGCATGTGCCATCTCAAACTTAAATTCTTTCGTAATTCTAATCATTTTTTTTATCTAAATTTAAATTTACTCTTTTGTGGCTGTAATACATCTTTTTATTGTCCGTTCCTTTACGCAATTTCTTTTGCTCTTCTAGAGGTAAATTTATTATTTCAATACATTCTACTGAACAGCAATTCTCGTATTTATCTTTACAAGTATCGCATTGCAGAAACAATAAATTACAATTTACATTTCCACAATTTACATGCGTATCAAAAGGCTCACCACATTGATGACAGCTACTAATTACATCATCAGAAATACGCTCTCCTCTCCTTTCGTCAAATACAAAGTTCTTCCCAACAAAATTATTATTTAAAGTCACATCCTTATCTAATTGTCGTGCATAATCAATAATTCCTCCATGCAACTGATTTACATCTTGAAAACCATGATGTTTTAAATAAGCAGATGTTTTTTCACATCTAATTCCACCCGTGCAATACAACAGAATCTGTTCATCCTCTTTACCCTCCAACATCTTCTTTACCTCAGGTAATTCTTCTTTAAAAGTTTCTACATCTGGGCAAATAGCCCCTTTGAATTTTCCTATTTCACTTTCATAATGATTACGCATATCCACAACTGTAGCTCCTTTTTCCAAAGCATTATTCCATGATTTTGCATCCAGGTGCTGCCCAACATTTGTCACATCATATTCATCAATAGGTAAGCCGTCAGATACAATTTGCTTACGCACTTTAATGGTTAATTTAAAAAATGAATTACCATCATCTTCCACGGCAATTTTAAACGGCATATCAGTGAAAAATGGATTTGAATGTACCAGCTTAACAAACTCTTCAAAGTTGGATTCAGGAATACTTAACTGAGCATTCACACCTTCATGTGCTAAATATATTCTACCTAAAACACCTAATTCTTTCCAGGATTCATATAACTCATCTCTAAGTTCGTAAGGGGAATCAATAATTACATATCTGTAAAAAGAAACCGTCTTTCTTTCAAAACCTTCTTGTTCTAATAATTTTAAGCCTTGTTCCTTGCTTAATTTATTAAACATATTTTTTTTACCAGTATTCGGATCCATGTATTATCAACAAATTATAATGCAAAGATACAAAATTCTCAATTTTTATTGTAATTAAAATTATCCCTATATAAATAATGTATAATGTTATATTTGTCAAAATTAAATCACAGATGAAAGAAAGCATATTAATAATAGGTTCCTCAGGACAAATTGGCACAGAATTGGTCATGGAACTAAGAAGTATGTATGGAAATAACAATGTCATTGCTTCTGATATTCGACCTTCTTCAAGGGAGGTGATGGAATCAGGTCCGTTTGAAAAATTAGACATAATGGACGAAAAATTGTTACGAGATATTGTAAAGAAATACAAAATCACACAAGTCTATTTGTTAGCGGCTCTACTTTCAGCAACTGCCGAAAAAAATATAGAATTAGGTTGGAGTTTAAACATGCGTTCACACTCTCATGTATTGGATTTAGCAAAAGACGGACTCATAAAAAAGATTTTCTGGCCTTCATCTATTGCTGTTTTCGGACCAACAACACCAATGGAAAACACACCACAATATACGGTAATGGAACCTAATACCGTTTACGGAATTACTAAGCAAGCAGGTGAAAGATGGAATGAATATTATTTCAATAAATTTGGTGTAGATGTAAGAAGTATCCGTTATCCAGGTCTTATTGGATGGAAAGCGGCTCCGGGTGGTGGAACTACCGACTATGCAGTAGATATTTTTCATCAAGCTATTCAGCATGAGAAATACGAAAGTTTCTTATCTGAAAATACAGGACTACCAATGATGTATATGCCAGATGCAATTCGTGCAACTATTGAGCTAATGGAAGCGCCTGCAGAACAAGTAAAAATCCGTTCTTCTTATAATTTGGCAGGAGTAAGTTTTACACCAAAACAGATTGCGGAAGAAGTAAAAAAACATATTCCTGATTTTGAAATGACTTATAATCCTGATTTTAGACAACCGATTGCAGATTCTTGGCCATCATCCATTGATGATAGTTATGCGCAAAAAGATTGGGGTTGGGAATTGAAATATGATTTAGAGAAAATGACTTCTGATATGATGAAAAACTTAAAGGAAAAATATAAAATTATAGCATAATGAGTAAAGAAATTCAAATATACAACACCCTTACAAGACAGAAAGAAGTCTTTAATCCTATAGTAGAAAACCATGTAGGAATGTATGTTTGTGGACCTACAGTTTATGGCGACCCACACCTAGGGCATGCCCGTCCAGCAATTACTTTTGATATAGTTTTCAGATACCTAAAACATTCGGGCTACAAAGTAAGGTATGTTAGAAATATAACGGATGCGGGACATCTAGAAAATGATGCAGATGAAGGGGAAGATAAAATTGCTAAAAAAGCGAGATTAGAACAATTGGAGCCTATGGAAATTGTTCAGTTTTATACCATAAGCTACCACAAAGCTATGAAAGATTTAAACTGTTTACCTCCATCAATTGAACCTACTGTAACTGGTCATATTATTGAACAAATTGAAATGGTAAAACAAATCCTAAAAAATGGATTTGCATATGAAGTAAATGGTACTGTATATCTAGATATAAATAAGTATAATGAAAAGTATCCTTACGGAACTTTATCAGGAAGAAACTTAGAAGATACTTTAGAAGGAACTAGAACATTAGATGGGCAATCCGAAAAGAAAAGTCCTGTTGATTTTGCAATTTGGATAAAAGCAAATCCTGAGCACATTATGAGATGGCCTTCCCCTTGGGGTGAAGGTTTCCCAGGTTGGCACATTGAATGTTCAGCTATGAGTAAAAAATACTTAGGTGAAACCTTTGATATTCATGGTGGAGGAATGGACTTAGTATTCCCTCATCATGAAGCAGAAATAGCACAATCAAACGCTAGTAATGGTTGTAATCCTGCGAACTATTGGATGCACAACAATATGATTACAGTGGATGGAAAAAAGATGGGGAAATCTCTTGGGAACTTTATTAATTTAGAAGAGTTCTTCAATGGAAGTCATGAGAAATTAGAAAGAGCGTACGCACCAATGACTATCCGTTTTTTCATTCTGCAAGCACACTACAGAAGCACAGTGGATTTTGGCAATGAGGCGTTGCAAGCTGCAGAAAAAGGATTTACAAAGCTGATGAATGCAATGGAAACATTAGGTGATATTTCAGCTTCAGATACATCTACTTATGATGTTAATGCTTTGCAAGAAAAGTGTTACACAGCAATAAATGATGATTTCAATACACCAATTTTAATTGCTCATTTGTTTGATGGCGTTAGAATTATCAACTCAGTAAAAGATGGAAAAGAAAGTTTGAATGCTTCTGATTTGGAACAATTAAAAACAATATTCAATACCTTTGTTACTGATATTTTAGGATTTCTCTCCCATAAAGAAAGTAGTGGGAACGATCTAACGAATGAGGTAATGGAGTTGGTATTGCAACTGAGAGGAAATGCTAAAAAATCCAAAGACTTTGATACAGCAGACTTAATTAGAGATGAGTTAAATAAAGTCGGAATACAAATAAAAGATGGTAGAGAAGGAAGTAGCTGGGAGGTGAAATAGTTAGTAGTTGTTAGAAAAAAGATGAATACACAGAGAATAAAATATATGTCATATCGAAACCTGCTAATCATATCTACTTTATTAATTATTGGATGTTCCACAGAACCTCAGCAGAAAACTAAAACCGTTTCAAAGCCAAAAGTAAAAATTGAAGTCCCTACTTTTAATTCAGATTCTGCTTATGCTTTTGTAGCAAAACAAGTTAGTTTTGGTCCTAGAGTAATATCAAGCAAAGGATGGAAAAACTGTGCAATTTGGTTAGAGAAAAAATTCAAAACCTACACCCCAACTGTAATCGTACAAGAAGCCCCAGTTACAACCTATGATGGGAAACATCACACTCTAAAAAATATCATAGCTAGCTTTTCGCCTGAAAAAAATAATAGAGTAGCTCTTTTTGCGCATTGGGATAGCAGGCACATTGCAGACCATGATACTGAAAATCAAAACAAGCCAATACTTGGAGCAAATGATGGAGGAAGCGGAGTTGGAGTTTTAATAGAAATGGCAAGACAATTCAGCATTAAAAACCCTAAAATAGGAATAGATATCATCCTTTTTGATGCAGAAGATTATGGTCAACCTGAAAATTCTGGCTTTCCAGTTATGCAGAATTCTTGGTGTTTAGGTTCCCAATACTGGAGTAACAATCCCCACAAACAAAACTACTTTGCTCAATATGGAATTTTGTTAGATATGGTGGGAGCAAAGGACGCTACATTCAGGCATGAGCAGATTTCCTTTTATTATGGATCAAACATCTTACAGAAAGTTTGGCGTAAGGCAAGTCGATTGGGCTTTGGCAATCATTTTGTATTTGAAAATGCAAACCAGATATTGGATGATCATTATTATGTAAATACAATTACAGGCATACCAACTATTGATATTATTGAGTACGATCCTGCAACAGAAAGTAACTTTAATCAGCATTGGCATACCCACAAAGATGATATGGATAATATCGATAAAAGCACATTAAATGCTGTAGGACAAACTTTGTTGGAGGTGATTTATAATGAGTAAATTTTCTTCTGATACTACTTATAAAGACTTAGATTTTTCCGAAAATGAGTTACTACAAGAATATGATAACTGTACTTTCATAAATTGCACATTTAATAATGTCTCTTCTGTTATTTTTGAAGGTTGTACCTTTAATGCTTGTGATTTTAGCAATTGTAAACTAGATAACACCTCTTTTAAGGAGGCGGTATTTCAGGATTGTAAATTAATAGGCCTACACTTTGATGATTGCAAAGAATTCTTGCTTTCTTTTTCTTTTGAAAATTGTAACCTGCAATTCTCTACATTCTTTAGCTGCAATATTCCTGAAACAACATTTAAGAACTGTAACTTAACAGATGTAGATTTTACTGATGTAAAGCTTGCGAAATCAGAATTCATAAACTGTAACTTAAATTCTGCAATTTTTGATAATTGCAACCTTCAACATTGTGACTTTACAACTGCCTATAATTTTAGTATCAACCCAACTAACAACAAGGTTAGTAAAGCCAAGTTTAGTAAAGGAAATAGCTTTGGGCTTTTGGATAGTTTCAATATTATTATTGATTAAAAAAAATCTACCTGATATATCCCATTTATTGTGCTTAGCATAGTATTTGAAGATTCTGATGATGCACCTTCATTTCTTGTGTATTTTCTTAGGTGTGATTGGATTATTGAGTATAATGTGTAGCCTTTCTGGTGGATGCACCTATAATATGGCTTAGAAAAATATCATCCTAGCTTCAAGCTTTTTTAAAGAAGTTTATTAATATTTTCAATTTGTTTTTTAGTAAGCTTTCCATTCAACCAATCTTTACTAATCTCAGCATTAAACTTCTTATAGAAATCTATTGCCGGACTATTCCAGTCTAACACTTGCCATATCATTCCATTCAGATTTAACTGCTTACATATTTTAATTGTTTCTTCAAATAATTTAGATCCAATACCATGCCTTCTATATTCTTCTTTTATCACAAAATCCTCTAGAAATAAAAATTTACCCTTCCAAGTTGAGTAGCGAATCCAATAAAAAGATAAACCAATAATTTCATCATCTTTTTCAGCAACCAAAAACCAATACCAAGGGTGAGTACCAAAACCATCCTGCTCTAAATCTTCTAGAGTAATCGTTACTTGATCTGATGCATTTTCGTAATCAGCTAGTTCTTTTATTAGTTTTAAAACTGATGGTAAGTCCTTTTTTATTCCTTTTCTAATTATAGTATTCATAATGCTAAAATAAGAAAACCCACTCAAATGAGTGGGTTTTAATTTTGATGCGCTTTACTTCTTAATCGTTTTCAAATAAAGTCTCTCTACTTTATCTCTTGCCCATTGGGTTTTTCTTAAAAACTTAAGGCTGGAATTAATAGAAGGATTATTGGTAAAACAATTGATGTTTATTTCATAACCGAGATCTTCCCATCCGTATTCTTCCACAAGGAATTCAAGGATGTCAATTAATCTTATTCCGTGTAATGGATTATTGTCTTGAGAATTATCAATGTTAATGTTATCAGTCATTCTTGGGGTATTTATACTTATCTTTTATTACCTACCTCCTATTGTTTCTAGGATTTCCTTTTCCAGCATTCCTATTTTTATTTCTGTTGGCAAAAAACTCTTGCTTTATTCTATTTTTTTCTTTTTCAGATTCCTTTTTCTGCTTAGCATTCATAGGTTTTTCTGTTTGAGGAAAAGGATGGTTTTGAACGGCTTCAATTTTCTGCTTTATTAGCTTTTCAATATCTTTAGCATAAACATTTTCCTCTGGCTCACAAATTGAAATTGAAACGCCCTTTTCTCCTGCTCTACCACATCTACCAATCCTGTGCACATAGGTTTCTGGCTCATTAGGAATATCATAATTAAGTACATAACTTAGCTTATCAATATCAATTCCTCTTGCAGCAATATCAGTAGCTACCAACACTCTTACTTTATAATCTTTAAAAGATTGTAATGCTCTTTGTCTTTGATTTTGTGATTTATCGCCATGGATTGCAGCCGCCTCAATATTATTCTTTTGCAAATTACGAACTATCCTATCCGCACCATGTTTGGTTCTTGAAAATACCAAAATCTGATTGATATCTTTATTTTTCAGAATGTGGAATAACAAGTCCTTTTTATCATTTTTATTTGTGTAGTAAATTGATTGCTGAATAGTTTCGGCAGTAGTAGAAACTTGATGTACCGCAATCTTTTTTGGATTACGCAAAATAGTGTTAGAAAGTGTTAAAATACTATTAGGCATAGTAGCCGAGAAAAATAAAGATTGACGATTCTTTGGTAATTTCTCTAACAACTTCTTAATATCATTGATAAAACCCATATCCAACATTCTATCAGCTTCATCTAACACAAAGTAACCAATGTCATTTAAGGAAATAAATCCTTGTCCCATTAAATCCAATAACCTACCTGGAGTTGCCACTAATACATCCACTCCATTAGCTAGTGCATTGGTTTGAGTACCTTGTTTTACTCCACCAAAAATTACAGTATTTTTTATATTATTGTACTTTGCATAATCCGTAAAATTCTCACCAATCTGGATAGCAAGTTCCCTAGTAGGGGTAACTACCAAAGCTCTTATTTTTGTTTTCCCATTATTATTACTTTTCTCATTTATCAAATGATGCAAAATAGGTAGGGCAAAAGCAGCTGTTTTTCCTGTTCCTGTTTGGGCAGTTCCAAGCACATCATTATTCTTTAGGATTAAAGGAATTGCTTGTTCTTGAATTGCAGTTGGGTTTATATAGTTTTGATCCGCTACCGCTTTTAATAAAGTAGTGTCTAAGTTTAAATCTTCAAATTTCATAGGTGAATTCCTTTTGTGGAATTAGTTTTTTGCAAAGTTAGGATAATAGATTGGATAATGGAGTAAAGAAGTGATTACTCCCCGCAACCTTGAATATAGAGGATTTCAAAACTAACAACATAAAAAATGCCTTCATTTACTGCACCTTTCATTGCACATTCCATAGGGAAATACTCCATTTCACAAACTGATAAATACAATTCTACAAGTTCCTCCATATTTTCCTCAGGGAAAATTAAATCATATTCCTCCAATGTTTCTTCATCTTTAAAAATATGTTGCCCTTCACCATATACCCACCAGCCAGTATGGTCATTTACAGGCCCACAAAATGCTTTTTTATCTTGAATAGAGTCATTAGTGTTTTCTGCTTTTTCTAAGACAACAAAAGAGCAAAGTGTAAAAAAGAACAATAGTAAAACAATACCCTTAGCCCCTCTTTTTAGAGAGGAATTTTTATTTAATATCTCGTGTCTCAAGCTTAACATCTATTTTTTATAAAAATTCATTTCATCAGTATATTTCCAAGCCTTCTCTGGTAATAAATAAGAAATATCTTTTCCTTGTTGTATTGAATTTCTAATGAAAGAAGCTGATATTTCCATTTGTGGAACACCCTCAATCAAGTGAATATTTTGGTGAGACCCCTCCACTTCATAGCCATGCCTTGGGTACACATATATAGAGTAGTCTTCCAGAATTTGCTCAAAGTTTTTCCACTTATGGAAGTTCTGCAAATTATCAGCACCCATAATTAAAGCATACTCATGCTCAGGATGCTCTTCTTTCAAACGTACTAAAGTATCAATAGTGTATGAAGGTTGTGGCATACTAAATTCTACATCCGACACATCTAATTTAGGGTTTTCATCCACCTCAGCTTTAATAATCTGAAGCCTATGATTTTGATCTAACAAAGTCCTTTTTTGTTTCAAAGGATTTTGAGGAGAGACTACAAATAAGACTTTTTCCAAATCAGAAAATTCTGCCATATAAGATGCAATAATCTTATGCCCTACATGCATGGGGTTAAAACTTCCAAAAAACAGACCTATTTTCATGCTTATGAGTTTATAAAATTAGTAATTACTTCTTTTGTCTGTTCACAAGCAATTTCAAAATCATCATTCAATATTATAGTATCAAACTGCATATTTTTTGATATTTCTTCCTCCGCCTTATCTAATCTTTTTTTAACGCTTTCATCCGATTCTGACCCTCTGCCAATTAATCTTTCTGCTAACACTTCAATTGATGGTGGCATAATAAAAATAGACAAACATTTTTTTGGATATTGTTTTTTAATATTCAATCCTCCAACAACATCAACATCAAAAATTACGGTTTTCCCTTCACTCCAAATTCTTTCAATCTCTGATTTTAAGGTTCCGTAATACTGATTTTCATACACCTGCTCCCATTCTAGAAAAGCATCTTCATTTATCTTTTGTTGAAATCCTTCTACACCTAAAAAATAATAATCTTTTCCATGTACTTCATTCTCCCTCCTTTCACGGCTAGAAGCCGAAACAGAAAAAGAAAGTTTAGGTATATCCTTCAACAACTGATGAACAATAGAAGTTTTCCCTGCCCCTGATGGAGCTGATATAACAATGAGTTTTCCCACTTACAGAATATTTAATAATTGCTCCTTAATCTTTTCTAGTTCATCTTTCATCTCGACTACAATTTTTTGCATCTCTGCATCTGATGATTTAGAGCCAATAGTATTTATTTCTCTACCAATTTCTTGACCTATAAAGCCCAACTTTTTTCCATTAGGAGCGTCTGTTTTCATAGTTTTAATAAAATACGAAAGATGAGCATCTAAGCGCACCTGCTCTTCAGTAATATCTTGTTTTTCTAAATAGTATATTAGCTCTTGCTCAAATCTATTTTCATCAATATTCTTAGTATCAATCTCAGCTAATTTATCTGCTAAACTTTTCTTTACTTTTTCAATTCTTGCTTTTGCAAAAGGGGAAATCTCAATCAATAAAGTAGATAGTTTATTAATTCTTGCAGTAATATCAGCCTCTAATTTTTCACCTTCATCCAATCGGAATTGCAAGATATTGCCAATGGCAATATCAATTCCTTTTGCTATTTCTTCCCATTCATTTTCATCTGCTTTATCTTCTCCCTTAATCATTGCCTCAGGCATTTTTAATAAAGTTGGTATAATATCCGCCTCAAATGATTTCATGGTAAAGGCACTAGAATTTGTTCCTAATTCTTTTCTAAGCTCTAGTATTTGTTGATGATACTCTTTTATCAAGTCTGTATTTAAAGTATATTTAATGTTGGAATCAGAGGATTCTCTCCAAATAGACAATTCAATTTTACCTCTTTGTAATTTTTCAGAAAGTAGTTTTCTTAGTCCAATTTCTTTATCTCTATAAATAGAAGACATCTTAACATTAGCATCTATTTGTTTTGAATTAAGCGACCTTACTTCAATAGTAAAGTTAGCATTTGTTAGGTTTAGTTCGGCTTTTCCATAGCCAGTCATTGATTGAATCATTAGAAAATATTTTTTGCAAATTTAAGAAAGTTTATTCTTCCGGTCCTTTAAGGGGCTAACACTTACTAAATACACCCCAATAAAAATGATACTTGCCGAAATAATTTTCATCTCATCTAAGGTGTCAGAATCTCTAAATATCGCAAAAAGAGTAGCCAGTACAGGTTGCGTATAAATATAAATACTTACGGTTGAAGGGTTAAGTTGTTTTAAAGCAGAGGAGTTTAGCAGATAAGCAATAACAGTAGTACACACCACTACAAAAGCAACTTCCCACATTATTTTTGGTGGGAAACTAGTCCACTCTACAGCCAATAATTCGCTATACCCAAAAGGCAATACATATAACAACCCAAAACCAAATACAAAAAACATAACGGTAATCGGATGGTATTTTTGCATTAAAGGCTTTACCAATACCAGGTACAAACCATAACTTACTGCATTAATGAATACAAAGGTATTACCTAGCATAAAGTCAGTATTCCCACTCAAACTTCCTCCATTAAGTATTAATGCAGAAGCTCCTATCAATCCTAATGCTATCCCAATTCCCTTTCTGATATTTAACTTTTCATGTAAAATAACAGCTGACATTATTATTACTAACACAGGGTTAGTTGTCATAATAATTGCAGCATTAATTGGGGTGGTGATGTTTAACCCTTTAAAAAAAAATAACTGATTAATGGCCACACCAAAAATTCCACATATTGCTAAACGAATGATGTCTTTCTTATCCACCTTTTCTTTTACAAACAGAAAGTATATAAGGGAAAACAAAGTAACAGCTCCTGTTACTCTTAATAATATAAAGCCTGATGGCTGAATAAAATCAGGCATTACATCTTTTGCAAAAGTGTAATTAATAGCATAAATCAAGTTCGCTAAAAACAAAGAAATATGGGCTAAGGTATTCTTACTCAAAGGAGATTATTTTTAGCAAAAGTAAAATTAATTACTCCAACTTTTAATACATTTGCTAAGATAAATAAATCCTAAACAACAAATTTGAAATTAAAAATAAATATTTTAGATGCTGCTCAAGCGCTAAAGGTTGCACTCATAACAGGTACTGGAGACGGTATTGGTAAAGCTACAGCTGAACTTTTATTAAAAGAAGGGTATCTCGTTTTTGGATATTCACGAACAAATAAAATTAACCATCCTAATTTCACCTTCACACCTATTGACTTAAGCAACCTTGCACAAGTTAATGATTTAGCTTTACCTATTATTAACTCGGATAATCTGCTACTCATAAATAATGCAGCTACAATTGGAACCATTGTTCCTTTTGATAAAAAAGAAACTAGCGATATAATAAATGAGTATAACCTGAACTTAGTAAGCCCTACTATACTATGTAGGAAATTCATTACTACCTATCCTGATAAAGAAAAACTACTTATTAATATAGGGTCTGGGGCAGCTAACAGCCCTATTCCTTCTTGGAGTACTTATTGTGCAACTAAAGCAGCACTAGATATGCTTACCCAGGTTATTGCTGAAGAAAATCATAAAAACTTAAAAGTATTCTCCGTTCACCCTGGGATAGTGGATACTAATATGCAAAAAACTATACGGGGGACTGAGGAGCATTTATTCCCATTATTAAGCAAATTTACAGCCTACCATTCCAAAAATGAGCTAGAAACAACCACTATTGCTGCTCAAAAGCTCTATTATATTATACAAAATTCTAACGAATTCACCAAGAATATACTATCAATTCGTGATGTTAATTTTAAATAGCCCATTTCTCCTCTTTTTATTGTTATTTAATGCCTTACCTTTTGATTTTCAGTAAGTTATATGATGTTGTAATTCTTAACAATTTTATGTTTAAAACCATAGGCACTCCAATAGCTAATACTCATCCAAAAACTACCTAAAATACTATATACCAGCATTTTAAAACTAAACTTAATTATTAAAAATACAAATTTCATAAAAAGGCTATTCTAAAAGAAAAAAGCAGCAAAACATTCAAATCAAATCAATTATGTTCTAAGTTTGGCATCAGTATTAACTAAATTATTTTAAATTATGGACAATGTATTTAAGTATTTCAATGGCTTTTTTAAAGGCTTAACAGGTTTAATCATGACAGTTTTAGGTCTTGGTATAGCAGTAGAAATCCTTTTCGGAGGAGGGTCAATGTTTGGTATGACTGTTATTGATAATGTGATGGCAGTAATTAACGGACTTGGCGGTGCAGGATTTGCTGGTTTAGTTGGATTATGTGTTTTGTTTTCACTTTTAACAGCTAAGTAAGAAGAATAGATGTATAATAAAATAGCCCTACTTAACCGTAGGGCTATTTTACTTTAAAACCTTATATTTGACCACATCAAAACAATAAGATGAAAAAATTATTTACTAAAATAAACCAAAGTATAGTCGACTTTACTTCTACCGCACTTACCTTTTTATGTTTAGGAGTTGTTATTCAACTACTTTTAGGGGAAAAGATATTAGGATGGGATCCTGTTGGGAATATCCAAGAGGCAGGCCCTTCTTTTATAGGAGTTATTGCACTTGTTGTATTATACTTGCTATTTATTGAAAAGAAAGCTGAGTAGTTTAATGAGCTTCAAGCCAATTTATTCCTTCACCAATATCCACTGTTAAGGGAACTTCTAAGGTTATAGCTTGCTCCATCTTCTCTTTTACTAAGACTTTTAAGTCTTCTGCTTCATCTATATGCATATCAAAAACCAATTCATCATGTACTTGTAATAACATTTTTGATTGCATTCCTCTCTTGTCCATTTCTGCCTGCACATCTATCATTGCTTTTTTTACAATATCAGCAGCCGAACCTTGTATAGGCGCATTAATTGCATTGCGTTCTGCCCCTGCACGCATCACTGCATTTCTAGAATTAATTTCTCTTAAGTATCTTCTTCTTCCCATTACGGTTTCCACATATTCCTTTTCCCGTGCTTGTGCAATTGACCAGTCCATGTATTCCTTTACCTTAGGAAACTCTTCAAAATAGTTATCAATGATCTCTTTAGCTTCTGTTCGAGAAACGCCTATATTTTGTGATAATCCAAAAGCTGAAATTCCATATATAATCCCAAAATTAACGGACTTGGCATTCGAACGCATAGTCCTATCTACTTTTTCTACAGGCACTTTATATACCTTAGCTGCTGTAGCGGAATGAATATCTACTCCATTATTAAAAGCGGTAAGCATGCCCTGATCCTTACTTAAAGACGCCATAATTCTCAATTCAATCTGAGAATAATCAGCTGCCATTAAAATATAATTTTCATCTCTAGGAATAAAAGCTTCACGCACTTTCATTCCTCTCTTAGTTCGTATTGGAATATTCTGCAAATTAGGATTTACTGAAGATAAACGACCTGTTGCAGCAACTGACTGATTAAAAGTAGTATGTATTCTATTCGTATCCTTATTCACTAATAAAGGTAAAGCATCAACATAGGTAGAAACCAATTTCTTAATCGCTCTAAATGTTAAAATTGCATCAATAATAGGGTGCTCATCTTTCAATTTAACCAAAGTTTCTTCAGAAGTAGAATACTGCCCAGACTTTGTTTTTTTAGGCTTTTTAGACAATTCCATTTTTTCAAACAAAATCTCTCCCAGCTGTTTTGGTGAAGCAATATTAAATTCCTGTTCTGCTAACTCATATATTAAAGCAGTCTGCGTAATTAATTCTTCAGTAAGTTCCTTACTATAATTATCCAACATATCTACATCCAGAGCAATTCCCTCATTCTCTATTTTTGCCAGCACAACACTCAATGGCATCTCTATAGTTTCAAATAAATTGAGCACTCCAACCTCTTTCATTTCTTGTTTTAAAATATCTGCTAACTGAAAAATAATACTAGCTCTTTCTGATGCAAAATCAACAATATTAGCTGATTCTAAAGCAGAAAACAATAATTTACTTTTTCCTTTCCCTATTAAATCCACTTCATCAAGTATCCTTTTCCCTAAATAATTTTCAGCAACCAACTCAAGGCTATGTCGCATATCAGGGTGAAGTAAATAATGCGCCACTTCCACATCAAACAAGTTACCTGCAATTACTAATCCTTCATTTGTAAGTACTTTGATCGCAAACTTTAGATCAAACCCTACCTTCTCAATATTTTTATCTTCAAAAACAACTTTGAATATTTCCAAATTTTTTAATGAGAAGGGAATGTAAAAACCTTCACTTTCGTTACAAACAAAACTAATCCCAACAATCTTAGTTGTTAAAGCATCCTTAGTGTCTGTAATCAATTGGAAAGCAAATCTACCTGATTCAGTAATAGTATTTACTAAACTAGTTAACTTGGTTTCTTCAGTAATTAACTCATAATTACTTATTACACTTTCTTTTTGAACAACCTCAACCTGTGGAGCAAATAAATCGAATTGACTGCTAGGGTTTACTTTTATTTCTACTTTTGGTACAGAACTTTCTACTACCGGCTTTTGAGTAGAAGAAGTCCCTAATATTCTTTGTAATAAATTTCTGAATTCTAATTCTTCAAATAAATCTGTAATTTTTTGTTCGTCTTTAGGAACCAAAAGCATATCCTCAGCATCAAAATGAATAGGGACATCCGTAATAATGGTAACCAACTTTTTACAAAGTAGTCCTATTTCTTCTGATGCCTCAACATTCTCTTTCATTTTTCCTTTAAGCTCATGAGAATTCGCAAAAAGCCCCTCCATTGAATCGTATTGTTTAATGAATTTCTGAGCCGACTTTTTTCCTATTCCCGGAATCCCCGGTATATTATCAGCTGAATCCCCCATCATCCCTAAGTAATCAATTACCTGATCCACCCTTTGAATATCAAACTTTTCCAAAACTTCAGGAATTCCCCAAATTGTGGTGGGCTGCCATTTAGTACCTGGGCGGTACATAAATATATTATCTGAAACCAACTGAGCAAAATCCTTATCGGAAGTCATCATATATGTTTGGAAGCCTTCTTGTTCTGCTTTTTTAGCCAAAGTACCAATTACATCATCCGCCTCAAAACCATCAACAAATAACTTAGGAATATTGTAGGCCTCAAGTAATGTATCAATATACGGAAGGGCATCACGCAAGCCATCAGGCATTGCTTCTCTATGCGCCTTGTATTCAGGGAATTCAATATGTCGTTCTGTAGGTTTCTTAGTGTCAAAAACGACAGCTATATGTGTTGGTTTCTCCTTTCTAATAACTTCATTTAAGGTATTCACAAAACCAAAAACAGCAGAGGTATCAAGCCCTTTAGAATTTATTCGTGGGTTCTTAGCAAATGCAAAATAAGCCCTATATATTAAGGCAAATGCATCTAAAAGGAAGAGTTTTTTTTCAGCTTTCATATTCTCAAAAATACAATTTTATAGTTGAATCAATTTGTAATTTATTACTTTTATTGCGTTAATTTTAAGCTTATGAATACAACAGAAAAAAAGAAAATTCTATCCACATTATTTATTCCTTTCCTGTTTTTACTACTGATGTGGTTAGTAAAAATTATTGAAGTGAATTTCCAAATTAGCTTTGTTCGTTATGGTGTTTTTCCTCAAACAATTGATGGATTAAAAGGCATATTATTTTCTCCTTTTATCCACAAGGACTTTACTCACTTGATAAACAATAGCTACCCAATTCTTATTCTTGGCGGAATGTTATTTGCTATTTATCGTAAAATTGCAACACAACTTTTTGTTTGGCTTTATTTTATAGCAGGCTTCTGGCTTTGGGTTATTGGCCGCCCATCATTTCACATTGGGGCAAGTGGGCTTATTTATGCCTTAGCATCTTTTCTACTAGTAAGTGGAATCATTCGCAAAAACCCAAGATTAACAGCTGTTTCTATGTTGGTTATTTTCCTATACGGATCTATGATTTGGGGATTGCTGCCTACAAAAGGACCTATTTCTTGGGAAGGACATTTAGCAGGTTTTATAGCTGGAATTTTAGTCGCTATCTTTTACAGAAATGAAGGACCAAAACCTAAAAAATATCAGTGGGAAATTGATGAAGAAATAGAAGAGGAATTATTAAAAAATAACATCCAAAACTTTCATTATACAATAAAAACTGAAGATAAACCTAATTAAACTTTAGGCTTAATAATACCCCAATTTGATGCAAACCATGTTCTTTCATGAAAATAGTAAAATATCAATTTTGCAACTCTATCAAGAGCAACTAACCAACCTACCGAGCTTTTATCAATAGGTTCAAATCCAAAATAGGGTGGTAAGGTTGATAAAATAAAAAAAGTTGTTGTCATAGCTAACAAATTCCAAGTAATTGCCTTAAGAAAATGCCTTCTTCTACTGATTCTAACTTTATTCATTTTTTTACTTTTCGGTTTACAAATATACTATAATATCTGCTTAAAAATACATGCTTGTATTTGAGTGAAAAGATGTATTTTCGCTCTTTATGAAGAAAATTAGAAATTTTTGCATTATTGCACATATTGACCATGGTAAATCAACTTTGGCCGATCGACTTTTAGAGTTTACTGGAGCTGTTACCGAAAGGGAGGCAGAAGCACAATTACTGGACAGTATGGACCTGGAAAAAGAAAGAGGAATTACAATTAAAAGTCACGCGATACAAATGGAATACACCTACAAAGGTGAAGATTATATTCTGAATTTAATTGATACTCCGGGACATGTTGACTTTTCATATGAAGTTTCTCGTTCCATAGCTGCTTGTGAAGGCGCCTTATTAATTGTTGATGCCGCACAAGGAATTCAAGCACAAACTATTTCCAATCTTTACTTGGCTTTAGAGCATGATCTTGAGATTATTCCTGTGTTAAATAAAATTGATTTACCTTCAGCTGACCCAGAAGTAGTGAAAGATCAAATTATTGATCTGATTGGATGTGAGGATGAAGATATTATTCCTGCCAGTGCTAAAACTGGAATTGGAATTGAGGAAATATTAGCCGCCATTGTAGAGAGAGTACCTCAGCCTAAAGGAGATGTAAATGCTCCTTTGCAGGCTATGATTTTTGATTCTGTTTACAATACTTTTAGAGGTATTGAGGCTTATTTTAAAATCATTAATGGTGAAATAAAAAAAGGACAAAAAGTCAAATTTATGGCAACCGACATGGAGTATCATGCGGATGAAATTGGTGCTTTAAGACTTAAGCAATTCCCAAAAAAATCAATGCAAGCGGGAGAAGTTGGGTATATTATATCTGGAATAAAAAATGCAAAAGAAGTACAAGTAGGGGATACAATTACAACTGCTGAAAATCCTGCATCTGAGGCTGTAAAAGGATTTGAAGAAGTAAAACCTATGGTATTTGCAGGAATTTACCCTGTAGATACTGAGGACTTTGAGGAATTAAGGAATTCAA
>Ga0308012_10000450_pt1 | contig 24992 bp, 21 predicted proteins | sample Neamet179_FD_203133 | JGI IMG/M metagenome (GOLD analysis project Ga0308012, IMG submission 203133) | Marine microbial communities from water near the shore, Antarctic Ocean - #179 | ecosystem: Environmental > Aquatic > Marine > Unclassified | place: Southern Ocean | collected 2014-07-25 | reverse complement strand
GGGCTTGAGCAATATCACTTCGTCGTTACTGTGATTCAAAAGGAAATAACCATTCTTTCATCACAGTGCCTTGAATTGAAATCGCTCAAGCACTCTGAAACCTGCATCTTGAATGGTAACGGGTATATGTAATGGTTTGGACTTGTGGCTTGCTAAATTAGCTTATTAAACAGGTTGAGTGCTACCCAGACTACTCGTTTATCTAATTAAGTAGTCTAGAAGCATTCAGTGAGCTACTACTGCTATTTAGCAGAGAACTCTTGTTTTAATACGTCTTTATTGATTTTATTCTTATCACTTTGTACTAAAGGTAGTGATTTTTTATAAACTACTTTGCTAGGAACCATGTAAGAAGCTAAGTGTTTTTTCAACTCGAATAAAATCTCTTTTTCAGTGATTTCACTCGCAGCAGAATAAACCATAATGATTTCTTCTTCTATTTGCTCATTCTCAATACCAAATACAGCACATTGTGTTATTTGAGGTATATTTTTCGCAACAACTGATTCAACTTCAAACGGAGATACTCTAAAACCGCGCGTTTTAATCATGTCGTCTTGTCTTGAGCTAAAGTAAAGATAACCTTCCTCATCTTTATAAACATAATCACCCGTCGCAACAACAATCTCATCAGATAATTGTCCTTCAATGTTGATTACATCTTTTAAGATTTGTACGGATTTATAGCGCTGAGCATTTTGTTCAGGCGCATTCCAAAAACCTTTATAAATATAACCGCCGCGATGAATAAGTTCACCGACTTCTCTCACGCCACATTCTTTGCCGTCTTCATTAATAACGTAAAGTTCAACATCTGCGATAGCTTTACCAATGGAGTCAGGACGAATTTCAACTTGTGATGGGTCAAGGTAAGTTGAACGAAATGCTTCGGTAAGACCATGCATAGAATAAAACTTTGCTTCCGCGAACGTTCGTTTGCAGTCTTTAATCATTTTACCCGTTACATTACCGCCTGAAGAGGTGATTGTTTTAACGTGAGAAAATAACTCAGCACTAGGAAGTCTATGACTATCTTCATCAAACATTTGAGATATATGCACAGGCATTACAGGTATTACGGTAACTTTGTCATTAATTACGTGATTGAAAAAGTCATCAGGTAAAATCAAACGATGTAATGCTAATGTCGCTTTTTTGTATAAGGTACAAAATATTTGGTTTAAACCATAATCGAGGTTAAAAATTAATAAGCCTGAGATTACATCGTTTTCGTTTAAATCTAAATATTGAGAAACAACACGCGCAGAGTCAATTAAGCTACGGTGCGATATTACAATGCCTTTTGGCTTTCCAGACACGCCAAACGAGTAGGTAATTACTGCGTTGCTGTGGCTGTTAATGTTAGCTGTATAAGGTTTATTGTAATATTTATAAATTTCTTCAAAAGAAGGAATGTCTTTACTGGCTGTATCGTAAGAAATAACTTTACCATCAAAATTTATCGCAGCAATACTTTCAAGGTGATTTTTGTCAGTGATAATACATTGTATGTCACAGTCGTTAATAATGTATTCAACTTGTTCAGGCTTTAACAAGGTCGTTAATGGCACTAAAACATAGTCAGTAGACAAAATTGCCAACACCGCAATAACTTGATCAATGCCTTTATTTGAATAAATACCAATGCGTGAATCTTTTGGTAGATCAAGCTCTTGTAAATAATAAGCAACGTGGTTTACTTTATTCAGTAATTCAGCATAAGTGATATTTTTTTCATTAAAAACTACCGCTGTTTTATCGCTGTGTGAGCTTACTGCGTTTTCAATCAGTGTTCTTATACAGTTTATAGACATAGTTATTTTCCTTCTGCGCCTAAAGTCCAAATATCATAATTACTATCGAGTACTGTCGCTGGACTATGTTCTGAGTTAAGTATTTTCTTATAAAAGAATGCAATGATGTCTTCAATTTCTTCTACGGTGAGTACTTTAGTAATACCACCGGTTAAAACAAAAGAGTTCACTGATAATAATTTTAGATTAATATAGCCTTTTTGGTAGTGAGACATCTTACATAAAACAAGAAATATCGCTAATTGCATCAGTATCTTAGTTGCCTTGGGGCTTTGCTCTTCAAAAATATTTTCAGTTACTTTTAAATGCATCAATAATTCATAAACAAATTCGTTGTTTTTTGCAGCAAATATTAATGATTGCTTAGATTTATAAACACCCAGCTTTTTAAATACAAGTCGATCATATTCATTTTCAGTCACGATATTTTCGTCAACTAAATCTTTTGAATAATGAATGTCGGTAGTTGCGCCGCCAATATCTAATAAAACAAACGGGTCAACAACGGCATACTTAGTATGAATAAAAGGTAGTGTTTTATTGACTACATAAGGCGTCGAGAATATTTGATTGTCTGTAATGCTATACAAATCTTTAATGTCTTCTTTACCTTCAATATCTTGTTGGTAAAGATTAGTTAAATAGTCTTTTAAAGACTCTTCAACAATATGTAAACGGTCATCAATAATATTAGGTAGCACAACTACATTTTTAATGTTTTCTTGAATGACAGGAGCATCAAGTTCACTGCCTACAAACACTACATTTGAATAAGTTAAATTTTCTAAATAGCGATATAAGCTATCTGTGAAGTTATTAGCGTTTGAGTCAATACCGCCAACAATAATTACTACGTCAATTAAATCACTTGGTACTGAATACTCTTCAATATTTTGAAAAAGCACGGTATCAATAATATTAATACCTGAATTAAAGGCGATATTTGTCGCGAACTTTAAAGAAAACGACTGCGTAACACCGATAATAAGGGTGCTTAAACCGCCATTAGCTGAAGAGCAAATGTGGATGTCTTTTTTATCAAAGCTTTCTATTTTTTGGCCACACTTGTGCGTTAAATCATCTAATATTGATTTATTAAAGTCGCGAAAGTGCTGTTCAATGTCAGTGCTGTTACTTACTTTAAAATAAGTACTACCCACATCAATTAATAGTTTTTCTTTGCTGTTATTTGTGCCATCAATAGCTGATTTTATCGGGCTCATTGCATAATTCCTATGTCATGAATAATGTCGTTAACAATGCTTGTAGTATCTTTGGTTAAGTCACATTGACCTTTTTCATAGGCATAACAACGATCAGGAATTGGTACATTACCGCGTTTAATAATACGGATATTCTTTTTCGCATCACGAATAGTGATCATATTATTATGGTTAATAATATGCGGCGAGAAAGGTACATCGATAATACCGTTTTTAATAGAGTTAAACACTTTACGCCATAACGTATCAGCAGAGTCGTTAAATACCGCTTCCATAATTGCCATGACTTCTAGGGTAAGAATTTCTTCTTCTTCTTCGTCAACCACATTAGGTAAGCCATTTAAAATGCCTAACGTATACTGGGTATTGGCAACAGTTTTAGCGTTAGCTTCTTTGGTTGGAATACCAGAGGCTTCTTCACGCGTTTTAGTGATGATTTTGTCAGCACCAACCATACGAGCAATAACGGTTGCTAAGTTAATTAGCTGCTCGGCGTAATCTTTGTTCATTGGGAATGCGCCCATCCATTGGTGATAAACCAAGTTGATGGCAGCGTCTTCACAGTTAATTTCAGCGGCGTAATGTTTAGCTAATTTTTTAAGCACTGCGCCGGTTACTATATCTTGGTTCATTGAACCTTGTTGTGCGAAAGATACTGAGAAAGATTTAACGCCTTCTTCAAGTGACAACAACATTTCAAGTAACTGAATAACAATGGTAATTGACGGCGGTACTAAGGTTGCCGTTAATGGACCAAAAGATTCTCTGTTAATGGGTTCGTTCAGGCTTGAATAATTAGCACAAACACGTTCTACATATTTCCAATAAAGGAAGGCTTTATCTAACGGGAAGTTTTTTGAATAAGGAAGAAGGTAGGTAATTGGACCGCCTTCAATTTCAAAAATACCTGAAGCAAGTGCGGTTTCAATTAATAAACGTGCGTCTGGCGTACCATGACGTAAACTTACTGGTTTATTAAAGTGAGTGATCATTTTACGTGTGGTGCGGTAACCATGATTGACTAACGGATAACCATTGAGCATATCAATGTCGTTTTCTTCACTCAAACGCAGCATTTTTTTGGCTGTACCGTAATCATTTAAACGGGTATTCGAATCAATCGTTAGTGGCAGTACATCAACGTTAGCATCAACAAAAAACTCATAAAGCGCATATTGTTTTTCATACGTTGGAAAACCACCACGCGGCTGAACTAGCATCTTCTCTTTAGTTTTCTTCTTAAAGTGATGCGAAATAAACAAATCTTTGCTCGCGTTAGTAATAAACTCTTTAACTTCAGCAAAATCAAAAGTATCAACGTATTCATTGTTGAGAATTATTTCTCTTTCTTCTTGCAGTAAACTCATTTTAAGTTTCTCTCTTTAAGCATCTCTTCCAATGAGTCTAAGCCTGTATTTAAATCTACCTGATGACAAACAATATCAAAGCCGTAACCTTTATAGCGCGGAATAATGTCTTCAGCGTTACCAGTACCAACTACTAAGTTGCCGCCGATCATCATAATAACGTCATCTAATTTTTTATATTTAGCTTTTAGTCGCGGCACTTCTCGGCCCCAACCCTCTGCTTCACCATTGAGTGAAGAGATCAGCAATATTTCGGCACCTGTTTCAATAACAGCGTCAAAAAATTCTTCTAAATATGTATTAACGCCAAGGTTAAATACTTCATAACCTCTTGCTTGTAGAGAAAGATCAATCAATCTATTCGCTACTACGTGGATATCGTTACCCACAACACCTGTTACAACTTTCATATGTTTTAACGCCTGATTTTTACTAGCTCATTTTCATGAAAATATGATAGCAATTTTTGGAAGAAAAGGCTCCTTTGATGTTAGAATACCGCCATATAAATTAGTAGAGGAAAGGCATATGACAATTTTTACCGCGGATATCTGTGATGAGCACAGTGAAAAAGTACAAGTATTAGATGCAGGCTATAAAAACTATGGTGGGGCAGAAAACTGCCAAGGCGAAATTACTACGATAAAGTTAGATAAAAACAACTCTGATCTAATCAAATTACTTCGTGATGAAGATGGCACAGGTAAAGTTGTTGTAGTTGATGTTGACCAAGAATATTTTGCTGTTGTGGGTGAGAACTTAATGAAGTTTGCTCATAAAAATAACTATGCTGGCATTATTATTAATGGCTATGTTCGTGATACTTTTCAAATTAAAGATATCCCCGTTGCTTTATTTGCATTGGATACTTGTCCGAAAAAAGCTATTCCAGTGACGTCTGGTGAAAGAGCTATTACATTGTCATTTGGCGGTGTTGAATTTACTCACGGTGCCTACTTATACGCAGATACTGATGGCGTTATAGTTACTGCAAAAGAAATAGTTTAATAGTTTAATAGTTTAATAGTTTATGTAATTGAGTTAGATAGATAGATAAGCACGTAACTCAAGGGCGTCATCCCCGTAGTGTATTAATCGGGGATCCAGTTTCTAAAAAGAGATAGATCTTCGACCAGAGACCTCGAAGATGACGGTTACAACAAGTTGTTGAGTTAGCAGCATAAACACCTAGTTCATGGGTGTCATTCCCGAAGTGTCTTAGTCGGGAATCCATTATCTTCATCGTAAAATATAAAAAAGCCCGTTTTACATCACTGTAAAACGGGCTTTTTATTTAGATTCTAATTTAGAACATAGAGTTACCCATTAATGAGTAACTCTAATCGCTAATTAAAGTACTTTAGCAATAGATTGCGCTAAGTAATCAACATTATCAGCAGAAATACCAGCAAGGCTGATACGGCTAGAGCCAACAATATAAATACTATAGTCATCTTGTAGTTGTTGTACTTGCTCAGGGTTAATGCCTAAGAAAGAGAACATACCATTTTGTTCAGTGATGAAACTGAAATCGCGAGTAATACCATTTTCAGCAATCTTGTTTACTAACAATTGACGCATATCGTTAATACGATTACGCATTTCGGCTAATTCACCGTGCCATTGTGTAGTTAACTCATCAGAGCCTAAAATAGTTTCAACAATCGCAGCACCATGTGCTGGTGGCATTGAGTAAGCAACACGAACAACCGAAAGCAATACTGAACTAATAATATCAGCAGCAATTGCACTACGACCAATGATTGAACAAGCGCCAATGCGTTCGCGGTATAAGCCAAAGTTTTTAGAACATGAGCTACAGATAATCATCTGTTCAACATTGTCAGCCATTAGCCTAAGACCATAAGCATCGCTGTCTAAATCAGTACCAAAACCTTGGTAAGCCATATCAACAACAGGCATGAAACCAACTTGTTTTGATACTTCAGCAACTTGTTGCCATTGCTCTTTACTTAAATCCATACCGCTTGGGTTATGACAACAAGCGTGTAATAACACCGCATCATCTTTAGGGATTACTTTTAATGCTTCAAGCATTGCAGGAAAATCTAAACAATTATTTTCATAATCATAGTAAGGGTAAGTTTTAACAATTAAGCCAGCTGCTTCAAACACACCTTTGTGGTTTGCCCACGTTGGGTTACTTACCCAAATAGTTGCGCCTGGAGTACATTTTTTAATAAATTCGCCAGCAATACGTAAAGCGCCAGTACCACCAGGGGTAGAGACAGTTTTAATACGTTTTTCAGCAATAACTTTATGATCACCTAAAATAAGGTCAGTCATTCGGGCATTAAAATCTGCAGAGCCTGCAGAGCCTAAATAAGCTTTACTACCTTCGTTATCAACACGAAATTGCTCTGCGGTTTTAACACAAGCCAAAACTGGCGTAATGCCTAAAGCATCTTTGTAAATACCAGCACCAAGATCAATTTTGCTAGGGTTAGTATCTGCTTTAAATTTAACTGACAAACCTAAAATAGGATCTGCCGGAAGTTGCTTTAATTCTGAAAACATACGTTTTACTACCTTTTTCTAAATTTTATATTATTCCCTAGCTGTAAGGGAAAACCATTAACGATAATGACGACAATTATACCTTAGGTTATTTGAATATTCCCATACTAATTTGATTAAACTTTGTCACATATTAAAGTTCTAGACGATGTTGCCTAAGAACTTGTATTTTTTTGCGGTTTAGCTTTTTGAGCACAAGTAGCTTAAGATGAAAAATATATTGAAATTATTATGAGTGAAGTTATGAGTAAACACCTAAAGTTAGACATTGTCTCCGACGTTTCCTGTCCTTGGTGCATTATTGGTTACCAGTCTTTAAACCAAGCATTAACTAAGTTGGACCCAGATATTACCGTCGATATAACGTGGCAACCGTTTGAGCTCAATCCTAATATGCCCAAAGAAGGCCAAGACATCACCGAGCACATTACTGAAAAGTACGGCATCAGTGTTGAAGAAAGCCACAAAAATAGAAAGATGATTATGCAACGAGGCTCAGAGCTTGGGTATGAGTTTGGCAATCGCATAGATGGACGTATTTATAATACCTTTGATGCACACAGGCTATTACATTGGGCAAAAGAAGAGGGTAAGCAAACAGAGCTTAAACTTGCCTTGTTCGATTTATATTTTAAACTAAATGACGATCCAAGTGACCATGCAAAGTTACTCCAAGTATCAGAAAATGTTGGCTTAGATAGAAATAGAGCGCAACAAATATTAGCGTCAAATGAATATGACCAAGACGTGCGAGAGTTGCAGCGTCACTATCAAGCTGCAGGCATCAGCTCAGTACCAGCAGTTATTGTGAACAATAAGCACTTGATCAGTGGTGGCCAACCTGCGGATGTTTTTGAACAAGCACTGAAGGAAATAGCTAAAGAGAGTTAACCAAATTAAAAGAATTAAACAAATAACGTACATACATTTAAAACACAGACATTTAAGCCCCTAATAGCTCATGAGATATTTCTATTGAATGCCGATATAAAATTTAACACTATTAACTTTATCAAAAATATTGAGCAAATAAGTGCTGCAGACTGGGCTACTTTAAATAACTCATCTTGCCCTTTTCTTAGTTATGACTTTTTAAATTCGCTTGAAAAAAGCCACTCTGTAAGCGCTGAACAAGGTTGGCAACCGCATCATTTGGTTACCACAAGTAAAAATGAAGTCACGGCTATTATGCCGATGTATTTGAAAAGTCATTCGTGGGGGGAATATGTTTTTGATTGGGATTGGGCACAGGCTTTTGAGCGTAACGGAATAGATTACTATCCTAAATTAGTGGCGACTATTCCTTTTACGCCTGTTAATAGTGATAAATTACTCTCTTCACAATACGAAATAGCTGAGTTATTTGAGCCATTAATCGAACATTGCCAACAAGAAAATATCAATAGTTGGCATATTTTGTATTGCCATGAAATTAAGGCTGCTTTACCTGAGGATGTTTACGAGCGTAATACCGTGCAGTTTCATTGGTTTAATCGATATTATAAAACCTTTGATGATTTTTTAAATAAGTTTACTTCACGTAAGAGAAAAAATACGCGTAAAGAGAGGCAATCAATTATTGAACAAGGTCTTCAAATTCGTCAGTTAAAAAGTTACGAAATTACACAGGAAGATATCGATTTTTTTTATTTAACCTATCAACTGACCTATTTAAAAAAAGGTCACCAACCACATTTAAGCCCTGAGTTTTTTACTGATATATTATCTAACATGACAGACAACGTGTTATTAGTCATTGCCAATAATGGGAAAGAAGATATTGCCTGTGCTTTATTTTTTTACGATGACACTCAATTGTATGGTCGATACTGGGGTTGTACAGAGCAGTATAATAACTTACATTTTGAACTTTGTTATTATCAAGGTATTGAGTTTTGTATAAACAATCAGATAAAAACATTTAACCCGGGCACCCAAGGTGAACACAAAATACAAAGGGGCTTCGAGCCTGTTTTAACGCATTCCTATCATTGGATCAAGCATCCTGCTTTTAAAGATCCCATTAAAGATTTTTGCCAATTAGAGCAAAAGCATATGTTAACGTATCAACAGCAATGTCGAGAACGATTACCTTTTAGAGAATAAAATTTTAGAGCAGTAATTTACAAAGATAGTTTTTAATATTTATTTTTAAGGTAACTCTTTAAGATTTCTCTTTAAAATATTATTATTAAAAAACGTAAAAAAGCAGAATAATTAACTGGCGAAATATGATGAATAAACCTTATTCCCAAGCATGTGAAAACAATAAACGACCTATTTTAGACATTCTAACCAAAGCATTTTCAAACACTGAACATGTGTTAGAGATTGGCTCTGGTACAGGGCAGCATGCTGCTTTTTTTAGCCAACAGTTACCACATTTAACTTGGCAAACTAGCGACTTGTCGATAAATCATCAAAGTATTAACTTATGGTTAGATGAAGCTACTTGGGAGAATGTAGAAAGGCCTATTGTTATTGATTTAAATAAGCCGTGGTTGATGCCTAAAAGTGATAAGCGGATTGATGGCTTATTTACCGCCAATACTTTACATATAATAAGTTGGCCGTTGGTTGTTAAGTTTTTTGAAGGTATTGCGCAAAATTTAACTGCTGGAGCGCATGTTTGTTTATACGGACCGTTTAATTATCAGGGGAAGTTTACCAGCGAAAGTAACGCAAGTTTTGATATACACCTTAAAGAAAGAGATGAAAAAAGTGGTATTCGCGATATTGAAGCAATTTTGTTATTAGCGAATGAAGCAGGTCTTAACCTAATTGACGACCACGAGATGCCAGCGAATAATCGTTTATTGGTTTTTTCAAAGTTAATGTAACTTATTATGCGAATTCAGGCTTGAATTCAAGAACCGTGGATTTCAGTTGCTAATATGGCTTAACGGCTGTGTGATATTGTTACAGGATATAATTAAATTAAATTAAATTAAATACAAGATGAGCGTTTTGTCGGCTCACCTTGTATTACCCCAACTAAACTAACCCAACGTTTTCGCATAGGTTATTTAGTTTAGTTGAATGCGTTGAAGCTAAATTTAAACACTTCTTACATGAAAAACATGCTCAACATTAGAAAGCTCTTCAAGGACTGAAGCTGTAGGCTCTTGCTCTATATCTAAAATAGTATAAGCAATTTCATCGCGACTCTTATTAACCATATCAAGTACGTTAATATTCAAATCAGCTAATAGATTTAACACAGTACCTAATACTTTAGGAACATTGTCATTAGAAAATGTTACGCGGTAGCCTGTGGTACGTTCCATAGAAACAGCAGGGAAGTTAACAGAGTTAACAATGTTGCCATTATCTAAAAAGTCTATTAACTGGTCAGCGCCCATTACAGCACAGTTTTCTTCGGCTTCAACAGTACTTGCACCTAAGTGTGGGAACATCGTTGCTTTACCGTGGGCAATTAAACCTTCACTTGGGAAGTCGGATAAGTAAGCGCCAACTTTACCAGAGTCTAATGCATTGATAACTGCTGCTTCTTCAACTAATTCACCACGTGCTAAGTTAACTAAAACTAAGCCGTCTTTAGCTGCTGAAAACGCGTCTTCGTTCATCATACCAATGGTTGGTTTGATAGCTGGTACGTGTAAGGTTACGTAATCTGCACGTGCTAATAATGAGTTTAGGTTTTCAGCGCGATTTACTTGAGAAGATAACTGCCATGCCGCTTCAACACTTAATGCAGGATCATAACCAATAACTTTCATACCTAAGCTAAGTGCCATATTTGCTACTTTAGCGCCAATTGCGCCTAAACCGACAACACCTAATGTTTTACCGGTAAGTTCACAGCCACCATATTTTTTCTTGCCCGCTTCTACTTTTTTATTTAATTCAGCAGCATCTGTTTCTGATGACAAAGAAGCAACGTAGCTCATGCTATCTGTAATACCACGAGAGCCTAATAATAAACTCGTTAGTACTAACTCTTTTACCGCGTTAGCATTAGCGCCAGGGGTATTAAAAACAACGATACCTTTAGGCGTGTAATCAGCTACAGGAATGTTATTAACACCGGCACCAGCGCGAGCAATTGCTAGCACTGATTCAGGAAGTACTTCATTATGTAACTTATGGCTACGTAATAAAATTGCATCAGGTTGTTCACAGCCAGCATCAACTACATAGCTGTCTGATGGGAATTTATTTAAGCCTATCGCTGCAATATTATTGTATGTTCTAATCTGTTTCATGTGAGACTCTTTAATAATGTTTCTTTGAAGATAAATGGATGTGAGTAACTTGCTGTTTTAATTCTGCCAATATTAAACCCGCTATTGTCTTCATACATTGAGATAAATAACGGGTTAGGTATATTAAGCAGTAGCTTGTTCGTATGCCCACGTTAACCAAGGAAGTAACGCAACTAAGTCAGATTTTTCAACCGTTGCACCAGCCCAAATACGTAAACCTGCAGGGGCATCGCGATAGGCGCCAATGTCATAAGCAACACCTTCATTATCAAGTGCTTTTACAATAGCTTTTACTTGATCCGCATCTGCTTTTAATTCAAAACATACACTGGTATTTGATGTTGTTGCAGGTGTTTTAGCTAAGAAATCTATCCAGTCGTTTTGTGCAACAAAATCAGCTAATACTTTTAAGTTGTCTTCGCTTTTTGCTACCGCTGCAGATAAACCGCCAATTTCTTCAACCCAATTAAGCGCATCAAGGTAATCTTCAACACATAACATAGACGGTGTATTGATAGTGGCACCTTTGAAAATACCGTCAATCAATTTACCTTTTTTCGTTAATCCAAATACTTTAGGAATAGGCCACGCGGGTGTATATGACTCTAAGCGTTCTACAGCCCTAGGGCCTAAAATTAACATGCCGTGACCACCTTCGCCGCCAAGCACTTTTTGCCAACTAAATGTTGCAACATCAATTTTTTTCCAATCAATGTCCATAGCAAATACTGCGCTGGTTGCATCACAGATAGTTAAACCTGTACGTTCATCGCTTATCCAGTCTGCATTTTCAACTTTAACGCCTGATGTTGTACCATTCCAAGTGAAGATAGTATCGTTGTCAGGGTTAGCTTTAGAAAAATCAGGTAACTCGCCGTATGCACCTGTGTACGTAGTGGCATTTTCTAATTTCAGTTGTTTAGCAACGTCTGTGCCCCAACCAGAACCAAAAGATTCCCATGCAAATACATCAACAGGACGTTGACCTAGTAATGACCACATAGCCATTTCCATAGCGCCCGTATCAGAGCCAGGAACAATACCTACTTTATAACCTTCAGGTAAATCTAATAAACGGATAGTTTCAGTAATGGCTTTTTGTAAACGTTCTTTGCCAATTGAACTACGATGAGAACGGCCTAAGCTGTCAGTGTTAAGTGCTGCAAGATTATAACCTGGACGTTTTGTACATGGGCCTGAAGAAAAGTTAGGATTGGCCGGTTTAGTATTCGGTTTCATTAATGTTCCTTTATCGTGTAGTCATTGTTGTTGCTCTGAATTACAATTATTTATCAGTAAATATTGAGCAAAAATTAAGTTGTCAAAATACTGCCTTAAATTGAATAAGTATTCAACAGTGATGACAAGGAATTAAGCATTATTAAGAGGGAGATCACGTTTTATAACATCAACTCTAAAGAACAAGCACTGACTTTAATGTTATTTTGAGCATTTTCATCGTTTGTTGAGTTGTGGGTACAGGAGGTAACTGGATCAAAACAGTTCACATCTTCACTATTATCTAATGGCAGGCATTAGCTTTAAGTAAAATTGGTTTGGTATTGGTATTGTATTGAGGGAGTTTATGTCTTTGGAAGCAGAGCCAGAATAAAAATATTTTTAAGCTCATTTGACCCTGTTTGATTTAGCTTAAACAAGGTCAACTAAGTTATCGTTTTTTCATTGATAAATCTTAACGATAAAACGCTTCAACAGTGCCTTTCGCTTTCATCATAAGCGGTTGACCGCGACGGTCTAATGCTTTTTTAGAGGGGAATTTTACCCAACCTTCACTGATGCAATACTCTTCAACATCAAAGCGTTCTTTGCCATTGAGCATAATACCAATCTCATGCTCAAAAACTTCTTCTGAATGAAATGGGCTACGTGAATCGCCCGAAAGACGGTCTGGTAATGCTGGTTTTGATGTAGTGTCGTTCATTTTAGTGACCTGTATTAAATAGAAAGTGCGCTATTGTAGGCAATATAAGCATGACCCTCAATAGTTGTGGTAATAAATGTTAGTTTTGTGGATCAATATCGCTGTAATCATCGAGTTTATTACTGCATTGATAAATATTATTCCATCGTTAACTAAATTAATAATCAGTAATACTTTGTGGAATAAAAGTAGAGTGAAATACGTGAATCTCTTGATGCTTTAGAAAAGCTCAACATCATCTGATAATTCGTCAATATCGTTTGCGGAATGACTGCTAACGCTATTATTATCAACCACCTTGGTATTAATTGCGTTACTGAGTTTATTTTGTTTTTCGACCAATTTCTCTAATACGTTGGTAGTCATACTAAATATCTCCGAATTATATTCGCTTCTATCTATAACCTGTTGAGAAGATACGACAGCCTTATCAATAATATTTACGATAGTTTTTTCTTGGTCTTCTTCAAGCCCCATTGCTGGTATTACTCCGTCTAATTCTGAGAGCATATTTTTAAGTAAATTAATAACAGCTTCTTGGCTTTTATCAATATTCCCTTGTAAATCGGAAAGGTTATTCTTAACCACGTCAAAGGCTTTAGATAAATGTTTAGTTTGCGCAGTAATACCTAATTCAGCTTCCAATGCTTTCACTTTTGCATCAGTTGCACCAAGCATAAAGGGAAAGAAATCTTTTAAACGACCATAAGCTTCCAAGTCATCTAGCGGCATGTTTTTGATGAGTAAAGCAACATGAGAATAATTAACTTGAGTGCGACAACCAAAATCAATAAACCGGCCGCCCTTATCAAAAATAGTAGATATATACCTCTTCTTCAAGTGCCGAACATTTATTTCCTGTACATGAATAAAAAATACGAGTGTCTCGGATTAAAAACATAATGCTACAGTTCAGCTTTAGGCTGTGGCATATATTAAAAAAAGAGTGAGCAAGGCTGTCAAAATCTTTAATCCCATAAGTTGTTTCAATAAAATTAATACATTGGCCGAGTTCACTTGAGTCTTTCATGGCAAGAAAAGCGGTATTCGTTGCCTGTTTAATTTGACCTTCTACTTCTTTGCTATGTTCTATGAGTAAAACGAGGGAGTGTAACTTTGCAATTAGCTCGCCACCGTCAAAAGGCTTAACTAAAAAATCGGCACCACCGACTTCATAGCCAAGCATTTTTGATCGAATATTACTTAAACTGGATAAAAATATAACGGGGATATGTTTTGTCGAATCATTATGTTTTAACTTGTCACAGACTTCGTAACCGTTCATACCTGGCATTTCAACATCAAGAAGAATAATGTCGGGCAATTCACTAAGAGCAGCGTCAATCCCTGCTTGTCCTGAACTTGCGGATATCACGTCATAAGATTGCTGTAATTCTTTTTTGATGATTTTTTGCATTAACGCATCGTCGTCTATGGTTAATACTTTCCATAATTCCATTAAAAAATTATCCTTTAAGATATTTATTTCTCCTCTTATCAAGCGGATATGACTTACTGCGTTACTAAGCTTTCAATATCGTCAGTATTTAAAGTCAATTCTCGTTCAATGTTTAGTTTTTCATTGTCGTAAACAGCATAAATAGTTGTTGCCATAGAAATCAAGTTGTCAGCTATATGAGTTGCATATTGATTATCATTCATTAATGAACTTGCCATTTTGGATGTTATTTTTTTATGATGTAACGACGATATTATTTCATGGTTAAATTGCGTGCTGCCCTCTTTAATTTCAATTTTTAACGTATCAAGCATGAGAAGTACTTCAGCACTTTCGTTATTATCAATAGCACTCTTCATCCCATCTAATTCTTTAATCACGTACGCAACTCTGACACGTAGTAAATCATAGTGGTCTCGTAATGATTGGTTTGTTGAAAGCATACAAAGAGTCATATTTTTACGCAGATGTTTCATGTCTTTCACGGCTTCAATGATGTTTTGATGTGCACTTCGCATCCAATGTATATTTTCAGACTGTTCTATTTCCCAAGTAAAAGCGGCTTGGCTAATAAATTCAATAATCTCCGATGATATGCCTTTTATCTTGGTTTCGTAATATTCATCAATGTCTAATTGAGTTACCACCCGACTGTTTTTTACTAACTTATGAAGATCTTCATTTTCACTGTCGTTTATTTTTTTATAAGGGAGGCTTATTCCGGCGCATAAAAATTTAAAAGAGATATCGTATATATGGAAGGTTTCATTGCGTATAGCGACAACAGCTGTTTCAGGAAAGTCTAATGCTGAACCGTGAAGGTGAATTGCACCTTCAGTGTATGTTGCGACTTTAGGGAGTTTTCTTTCTAAAAAGGTGACCATCTTACTTACAAACGGCCACATAATCATAACCCCCGTCACGTTAAATAAAGTGTGAAACACCGCAAGCTTTAATGTGTAGTTGTCAGGTGCTATACCCACTAAATTACTTGTCCAATCAACAGCAATTAAAAATTGGTTAATAAAAACAATAGCGACTAGTCCTGTAACAATATTGAAAATAAAGTGTGCACCAGCCAATCGTTTTCCTTCTATATTGGCGCTCATAGCCCCGATAACCGCTGTAACTGTTGTACCGACATTAGCGCCAATAGCTAGGGCTAACGCATTTTGATAAGTAACTTGGCCAACGGCTAAGGCAGTGATAATAAGTACTAAAGTGGCATGACTTGACTGCATAACCACTGTTGCGGCAATACCTATAAGCGCGAAAAAGAATAATCCAGGAAGCCCATCCATTGCAAAGCGTGCTAGATCAAAGCTACCTTTAAACGCTTCAAATCCCTCTTTCATATAGGAAATACCTAAAAAGAGAAAACCTAACCCCGCTAATATGTAGCCAAAACCTTTTGCGTGTTTATTCTTTTGCATGAGTAAGATGACGCCGAACACCAGCATAGGCATTGCGTAAGTAGAGATTTTTACTTTTAGTCCTAATCCGGCAACCAACCAGGCACCTGTTGTAGTACCAATGTTAGCGCCAAAAATAATTCCAATACCCGCAGCAAGATCTAGTAAACCGGCACTTAAAAAAGATATGGTAATCACTGAAACTAAAGAGCTTGATTGCATAATAGTGGTGGTAATAACGCCAAAACCAACACTTTTCCACTTACTATTGGTTGAAACCTTAAGTACTTTTTCTAACGCTCCACCCGTAAAAGCTTTAAAACCTTCTTCTAAGGAGATCATACCAAAAAGAAAAATAGCCACACCTGCCGCAATTTCTTTAAAATCGGGACTGACTCAGAAGCCATAAGTTAAAACAATAAAAATGGACGGTAATAATATTTTTTTAAACATACAGCTCTCAGTTCAACAGGCTTTATATACCCGTTACCATTCAAAGTGCGGGATTTCAGTGGGAATTAAAATGACTTTAGGCAAGGAGAATAATTTAAGTATAGTCGTTCTATACTTTGATTATTTAACGCCGCTTAAAGTCATTTTAAACCCATCGAAGAAGGGCTTGAGCAATATCACTTAATCGTTACTGTGATTCACAAGGACGCTACACGGATGGTGTTGTTAGAGAATGCAGGAGCATATTCTCCTGAATAACCATTCTTTCATCACAGTACTTTGAATTGAAATCACTCAAGCTCTCTGAAACCTGCATCTTGAATGGTAACGGGTATAAGTACACTAAAATTTAATTCTGTACGTAGCTTTAATTCTTACTTATTTCTTCGATAAGCAGCTTGTTTTTGCCTTTGCTAGTAGCTTTCTTTAACGTTTCCACCGCGGCAGCTAATGCTATATGAAAATCTGCATCAGCCTCAACTACTGTGCCACCAATACTGACGGTAAAGTTGATGTTTGTGTCTCCGTGTTTAATACCATTTTTACTGGTTTCGTCCTGTAAATGTTGTAATTTTTTTTCAATATTACTGGATTCTTCTTCTACGGCGAATACTGCAAATTCAGCGCCACTTAATCGGGCAACTACGGCATTATTAGAGAAATTATTAGTTAACCTCTTAGCGAATGATAAGAGGACCTCATCACCCGCCTTGTGTTTATGTGTATCATTAAGGGTTTTAAAATCATCAATATGAGCTACGGCTAATACTTTAACTAACCCGTCTTTTTGGGGATCTTTTAATTGCGCGTTTACAAGCTCTATAAAATGACGACGATTAGGAATTGATGTTAAAAAATCAGTGTTTGCTGCTGCTTTAATTTCTTCCAGATATTGTAGTTTTTCAATGTTTTGAATAACACGACAATAAAACTCTTCAGGGCAGAAGGGTTTACTTAAGAAGTCATCAGCACCATTTTTGATAAACCTTGCTGATTGATAATCACCTTTTGAGCTTGAAACACCCATGATAATCATCTCAGTTTTTGAGAATTTCTTTCTAATTTTTTGGACTAATTCAATACCATCCATTCCCGGCATTTCATTATTAGTAATAACTAACTTTATCCCCTTTTGTTGATTTAATACTTGTAACGCTTTAGTGCCATCAGCAACACTATATACAGTAAAGTTTCTACGCGTTAATAACTGTTGAATATGATTACGGCCAGTTAAGGAATCATCGACGACTAATACACCTATATTGTGATTAGTTAATTGTCCATGTAAAACACGCATAAGATAATGATAAGCCTGAGCGTTTTCTTTAGTGATGTAATCCACTATGGGGTAATTTAATATTTTTTTGTGTGTAGTGTCGTCCATGCGTCCCGTCATAATAATTGACGGTATCCTGTTTTCTATTATGTAGGGAATAACTTGACCCCCAGGGGCATCAGGTAACCCGTAATCGACGGTTGCGACAAAAAAGTCATGATCTTTGGCAAGTAGCTGTTTAACTTCTGCAAAAGAGTAGGCTATGGTGACGTCAAAACCTACTGATATAGCCATACGTTCAATAACTTTAGCTATGGGTTTACTGTCTTCTACTATTAATAAGCGTTTTTTTGACATGTTATTCCTGCAACAATTGTCTGTATAACTTTTATATCAGTTACTGTGGGTGGTGTAAATTGGAATAGGTTTTAAAACAACTAAGTAACCTGAATACTGAATAAATAATGTTCTACAATAAGTTGTTTTAATTATTTTGGCGCTATTGAAGACTTAAATATTTTCTGCTTTTCAGTGTTTTGAGGGAATAAATTTACTCTATTAGACGATGAAGTCAGCTTGAATGGTTTTGATGAGTTAAGGTAAAGGATAGTCAGCCCCATTGGCGGTTATGCGATTGATTTATACCCGTTACCATTCAAGATGCAGGTTTTCCCGCACTTTGAATGGTAACAGGTCTATATAAAATCATCGGATATCTAGGGGGCTGATCAATGTCTGATATAATATTGTTGGTTTATTCTTTTATTTTCAATTAATCGCCTTTAGCCCAATAAATAGCTCCCAAAAGGTGATTTAAGAAGTTTCTATTTTTAAACGATTCTGCTTTATGACCTAAACCAGTATAGAACGATCTTCCGCCTTCATACTCTTGGTACCATGAAATAGGATGAATTTTCCCCATACCTTTTAGCGGGATTTCATCATAACCTTCAGTAAAATCATAAGAAGCTTCATCAACAGTCAATAGAATATTCAGTTTATCAAGATTCATATTTTTGAAGTTATACCATTCATCACTACGAAGCCACTTATTGGGTAGATGCCATGTTGCTGGAAAATCATGATTGGCTACTTTTACAATTGCTGATTGTAATTTTGGATGATCTACAAATTGTGCTCCAACTAGACCATCAAACCAAGCATTATCATTTTCGCCATCAGCTGTTCCATGTATGCCAACAAAGCCACCGCCTCGTTTCATAAATGCTTTTAAAGCATTTATGTGTTTTGGTGTTAAAAAGTTGGCGTTGGCGTTCATGAATATCACAACATCATATTCTGGTAATTTCGCTATAAGGTCATCTGGTCTTTGTGTCCAATCAAACTTAAACTGATTTTCTGCTGCCATTTCTGTGAATGCTTCAACAGCAACAGGGATGGAATTGTAATGCCAGGTATCATGCTGGGTAAACATTAAAACACGAAACTGATCTTGTGCATTTGCTTTAATCATTGTAAGGATACATAGTGTTATTAATAAATATTTCACTTTAAAAGGTCTCATAATCAAACGTTTATTTTAATAATTCATGATAAATATATTCCCAAGCTAAAGCAACACTAAACAAAAGCAGAAAATTATAGTCTTTAACTTCAGGGAAAATATATTACACACTAGCTAGTTCTTTTCTACTTTCACTTTTAATCCTTCTAAAAAACCATAATAAGCTGGCTTTGGCTTTAAATCATCATCATAAATAGTAGGCCAATCTTTCATATTGAAAAAACCTTTAATCCATGAATCTCTGTCTGTAAAATCCCAAAATGTAATACCGTATTGCTGTTCTTTTGGAACAATATTACGGTACATCAATACTAGATTTTTATATTTTTCAGCCTGTGCTTGTTTCATTTCATTTGTAATCGAAGTAAATTTTTCAATACCGCCTAATCTTTCATCATTGTGTGAATTAAAAATAATATCAACTTCAGACAAGTGAATTTGCAAACCTGTTTCTGCCGCTTTTTTTAATGAAGAGGCAATGAGTTCATCTGGCGTATCCATACGAATGTGCATTTGAAAACCAATACCATGAATGGGCACACCTTCTTTCTTGAATTCATCAACCATTTTTAAGACGGCATCTAACTTTTCTGTATCACGTTCAATGTTGAAATCATTATAAAACAATACAGCATCGGGATCAGCTTCATGGGCATATCGAAAGGCATTCGCTATATATTCTTGCCCCAAATTATTGTACCAAAACGTTTTTCTATATTCGCCGCCTTTAGATTCAAAAGCTTCATTAACAACATCCCAGCCTGCAACTTTTCCTTTATATCGCCCGACATAATTATGAATATAATCTTTCATAAATTCCCCCAGCCATACGTTGTCTTTAGTACCTTTTTCTTCTACCCATTTAGGTGTACTGCTATGCCAAATAAGGTTATGACCAAAAACACGTTGGTTGTGCTTGTTAGCATAAGATAAAATGGTATCAGCCTTTTGCCAATTAAACTCATTTTCATCTGGCAAAATCGACCGCATCTTCATATCGCCAGTAGCTGTAATACTATTGAAATTTGAAATCTGTAAAGCCATTAACGCTTCGTCATTAATTAATCTATTTATATTAATTGCGGTACCAATTGGAAATTCTGAAACGTCTTTTAGACCTGTTTCCGCCGTAGTTTTTTGGTTTGAATTTTTACAGGCTGTCAAAGCAAACACAATTGAGGCAACAAGGAGCATTGCAATTTGAGAATAACGTTGTTTTTTACGTATCATGTTATTTATCTTTTGGTATTAGTTGAGTGTAGGTAAAATAAACCATATGCCAGTGCTATGCAACAGACTCCATTTTTCTTAATTTTAGAGTATTCTAACTGGCGTTCGGAGAAGCTTTATTAAGGGGAAAATAATAGGGTGATAAAATATAGGAATAAAATAATTTAAATCGTCTCAGCCTTTTATCTTTTAGCCATTTATTAAAGAAGAGTACCCGAATAGCTTAAGGGCTTTAGCATCACCTGATTTGCTTATAAAGGTTTAGATCCGTGCATAAAACGTATTTAAAAAATCACCTCAATAAAATTACATATCTTTGAGATCTAACCATAATTTATTTTTTTTCATCGGCGATTTTACATTAGTAATATTATTGGATAATTCAAAATATCGCTTGTTTTTCCATTGCGTTAAAGGAAATAAGTGTCTAGATATTTCATGTGATTTCATCAGTTCCATTAAGCTTCCATCGGATAAAGCCGTCATTAATCCATGTTTTAAGCGCTTTGCTAACGCTAAATTATTCTTTTCAACAAAATAAAACATACCAAAATCATAATGAAGAATGATGTCATCCATCAATATAATATTAGGGAAATCTTGTATTGCTTCTTTTTGTTCTATGACACTTTCAAATATTGCCCGTGGAAAATAATCACAACGTTTATTAACTAACATTTTTAACATAAGATTAGCTGTTTCGAATCTAGCAACAAGGTAACCATTACTTTCTAAAATATCAGAGTCTACCCAATGAGCTCCATGACAGGCGACTAGTTTTTTTAATTGCTCAGGAGACTTTATGTTCAGAAATTTATCTTTATTTTCTTGGGTAATTAATAAGGTTCGATAACCAAGCAGACCTCTAAATAAAGGAAAACGTATAGGTAAATAATTCAATTCGAGTTCAGCGTCGATCCCAGACCAAATGATATCAACGACATCACGCTTTAATAAAACTATTTCTTTACCTCCGGCTACGCCTTTAGAACTAATAAATACTAGTTTACTTTTAGGGTATAAATGTTGATTTTTACTCAATACTAAGCGGAGGAGCTCAAGGTAATAATCATGTACGAGAGAAATATCGTCCCATCGGGAAAGCACCCGAATATCATTGGCATAGGATTTGATAACGGTGCAGCTGAGTAAAATACATATGAAGAAATATAATAAAATAGAGCGTAGTTTACGTATTGATTTAGACGACATTTATCCCCCAGAATGAATCGAAATGATAACTTAATCCTAGTCTAAGAAATAATAATACTCAATAATTCCTGTAACCCTCTGTTTGTACCTAGTTATAACGATTAACAGCCCGTAATACCTACTTGTTCTTTTTACTTCTTGTGCTTCTTGCTTTAGTGGATAGTTCTTATAGTTCTACCCACTAAATATTTTTTGAACTAGTTAGTAGACCAAGCGTTCAAGTTAACTGAAGCTCCGTTACCAATAAGTTCAATGCCAAATATTTGATAACCCCAGTTACCAATGTATGGGTATTTTTCATGCTTGTATTCTTGAGGGGATTGCCACATTTGAAAATGTTGACCAACGTTCATTACACCGCTATCGCGCTGATTATTGTAATCGCGTATTGCCCAAAATTGTTTGAATGTTGTATTACCAGGCCCATAGGCATGTGGTTTATTAGTACGAGTTGATACAAAATAATTGTAATTAGCGCCATCAACTTGTTTTGAACCTAACCACCTTGCGCCATTATCTCTGCCATCATCATTTTGATGTTCAGGGTACCATCCTTCGTATTTATCTATAATGTAGTACTCAGCCATGCCATCGTAATTGCTGTTGTTGCTTTTGGTCCAACCATATAAAGCAAAAACCGCTTTTTGACCATGATTGTCAGGATAATAATTGCTAACGTTAAAGTTCACTTTACGCCATTGATGACCATGCTCCCAACCTCTCCCAGAAACTACATTTTGAGAGTTCCCAGATATTTTTACCCAACTTGCCGTGAAACTAGTCGTTTTAAGAAAGGAATTAGAATCACTATTTAATTCATAGTGACTGGTAAAATACCCTGGTCCATCGTTAGGGTAACGCGCAGCAGAGTCTTGAAAAGTCTCTGCCACTAACGGTCCCGCCGTTAATAAAAAAGTAGCGGCTAATGTCAGTGATTTTGCAAATTTACTAAAAGTGCTTTGGGTTGATAATATACTTTTTATTGTCATAATTTTTCCGTATTTATCTCTATTATTGTTATTGTTTGATGTTTAACCAAGAGCCAAATTAGTGCTCTTGCCCACCAGCTTTTTATTATCGAAAATGAATACACGATCCTTAATAACAATAAGAAGTGTTATCAATCGATGCATATTTGTACATATGATTATTTGCTGTGTCAATACATAAATAGATCATTTGTTGTACGGAAGGTGTGTCTTTTATAGTCTTATTTGGCTGCATAGCTTTATTTTTGTACATTTAAGCTTGTTGTTAAATGGTGAATAAGTGGTAAATATAAAGTGAATTTAATGTTTATAATTGTGTTTTTTTCAAAAATAATTAATACACGATCAATAAATTGTTTATTTTATGGAGATTAAAATTTTACTAGGGAGCGTGAATATATTTTTTAAACCAGCCCTTGGGTAAGGCTGAGAAAATTACTTCCTGCGTTACATTTTTTTAAGGAAACAACCCTTGATAAAAAATGTGCCTTGATTATGAATTGCTCAAACTTAATGAAAGGAGTATCTTCAAGTGGAATGGGTATACTCAAATAATACAATGCATTCGGTGGAGGTTATCATGCATGAGTATTAAAACGTTTAGGGACATTATGGGGAGGCAGGTATAGGTTAGTGTTTGGTTTACAATAAATATTATTAAATGAAACAGTATCGTTATATTGAACTTAACACCGTAAGTTCAGGGATGTAAAAAAGTATAAGTGAATAGAAGTAGATGAAAAAGCTGTTGATTGACCTTCGCCCAATAAAAAAGCACAAACAGGTATGTTTGTGCTTTTCTTTGGAGAAACTTCAGTAAACTATTATTTTAGTTTACGAGACACCAATCCTAAAAGAGCTAAAGAAAATATAACAAATGTAGAAGGCTCTGGAACTTGTGTGTAATTAATATTATCAATTGCACCTGAACCTTTTAATTTAATTCTCATTGAGTATACACCTGAAGTGTTAAAATCTAATCGTGTCCATTTGTTATTACCACCTGTATTTGGCGTATAAAAAGTCTGAGGAGATATTTCCGCGCCATTTTCATCAAATAATGAGATTAAATTTCTATCGTTCGTACGGTTTGCTTCTGATATTTCAATATCGAAAAAATCAATGCTGTTTAATGTAGTTGCAGCAGAAAAAGTTATATCAAAATAGCCTGCATTCCATGTACCTTCATCATCTGGATCCTTACAAGTTACGCCATTACAATCATCTTCACCATTAGCATTTATACCTTCATATTCATGAATAATTAATACGTTACCAGGCATGAACCCACCCACGTTATCATTATGATTAACAAATGGAGCGCCAAGATCAAAATCCCCGCCAGTAACGTCCTCGGTATCAAATATTACTGCTAAGTTATCAGCGTTTCGAACGTTGTTTACACCATTAAATGAAATGCCGTGAGATGCCAAATATTCATCATCCACTATTGTGCCAGCATTATAGCCTTCAAAGTCAATAATTGTGGCCATAGCGGCAGGAGAAGCGAGTGCAATAAGTGCGGCTAATATGCCTGTTTTTACAAAGTTCATGTTGAGTCCGTAATCTTTAAAGTGATATTGGTTTAATTAACGTGTATCAAGCAGGAATCGTGCCGATTTTTTATTTTATTGTTTATAAAGAGGTTATTCTGTTTTTTTAAATTTATAATATTTTAGTGTAAAAAAAACTGACAGGGTAGCTGTAACTTGTACAGATAAGTGGTTGGCGTAAAATTTGTACATTGATAAATTCGAGGTTAACGTTTCCTTAGAGCACATTCAATTAGCGTTATTAGTAAGGTGGCGAATGACTGCAATGGTACCTTGTTCACACTCAGGTTTAACAACTTACTTGCAAAAATCCATCATAAAAAATACGATGTTCCTCACCTGTGGGAGAAGTTCGCTATCCCATCTTTGTTAACATTGGCTAGCGAGCATTAGATGCTTATTTTATCTAGGTTTTTTAGATGTCAGTCTCAACAAAACACTACAGGAACGACAATATTTACTCATCAGGCTGGTGCCTAACAATCGCCACAAGTGATCTAACCTGTTCAAGGGGTATTTCTCATTTGAAATGTTATCTAATCTTCTTTAAATTTAACTAAGGTTCGTTCACTATTTTGACACGACACCCACTTATTAGTCGAGAGTAGGCTAAATTTCAGATACTTAATAAACGGGGTGAAATGAAGATTTCAAAGGCCTAAGTGACCGCTAGTTTATTGGCATAACATCTAAATTATAGGTTATTGATTTTATCGACTCTTTTAACGTTATAATCCTAACTATTTGTAGTTGTTTGTATCTAATTTTATTTT
>Ga0308012_10000447_pt1 | contig 25021 bp, 22 predicted proteins | sample Neamet179_FD_203133 | JGI IMG/M metagenome (GOLD analysis project Ga0308012, IMG submission 203133) | Marine microbial communities from water near the shore, Antarctic Ocean - #179 | ecosystem: Environmental > Aquatic > Marine > Unclassified | place: Southern Ocean | collected 2014-07-25 | reverse complement strand
CTGGCGTTTCTCAAAACGCAGTTGGGTGTTCGGTCCTTGAACGCAAAAGGGGGGGGCTCTGCTGATGCTGTTCTATCCCGTGCGCAGGCGGCTGTTGATGTAGGCGATTTTGCGGTGGCCCTCTCTGAAATTGCAACCCTATCTTCTGTTGGACAGGACGCTCTACAGGGATGGTCGCTGGTTGCGACCCTGCGACTACAAGTTTTGGCCGCCCTACAAGAGTTTTCCAGCACCTTTACTGGTAATTAAGGAATATATGATGCTTTGGTCCCTGATCAAAATCTTAAGTTTTGTAGTCTTAGTGACAGCGGTTACTTTTGGAGCTGAGATGCTGATGGAAGCCCAAGGTGGCGTTACCATCCAATATGTTGGGCTTGAACTATCCTTTGGACCGCTTCAGGCAGCTATATTAGTGTTAGTTTTGATTTTGATCTTGTGGCTTTTTTTGAAAATTATTGGGCTGTTGATTGCTCTCTTGCGCTTTATCAATGGTGATGAAACGGCCTTGTCTCGGTATTTTGATCGCAACCGAGAGCGGCGGGGCTTCGAGGCCCTTTCGGATGGGCTGATGGCCCTGGCTAGCGGGGATGCTCGAGAGGCGATGACAAAAGCTAAGAAGGCGGATCGTTTGCTTAACCGGCCAGATTTAACCAATTTGGTTGTGGCGCAGGCCGCCGTCGCAAATGGGGATGCAGTCACTGCAAAAGCTACTTTTAAAAAGCTATTGCAGGATCCAAAGACCCGCTTTGTGGGCGTTTATGGTCTGTTGCAACAAAACCTTCAAGCTGGCGAAACCGATATCGCTTTGAAGCTGGCTGAGCACGCTTTTGCTTTGAAGCCCAAGCATGTGGAAATCCAAGACGCATTGCTTAAGTTACAGGCCAATCAAGAGGATTGGCAGGGTGTTCGGACAACGTTAAACGCCAAGCTAAAACACGGCGCCTTGCCGCGGGATGTACACAAGCGCCGGGACGGGGTTTTTGCTCTTTCCCAAGCTCGTGAGCTTCGTGCGGAAGGCAAGCTGGAAGAGGCGCACAAGCTTGCGGTGGAGGCAAATCGCATATCGCCAGTGCTTGTACCGGCGGCTCTTCTGGTGGCGCGGGGTTATCTCGAGCAAGATAAGCCAAAGCTGGCAGCGAAAGCTCTGCGGGCGGCATGGTTGCTAGAGCCACACCCGGAGCTAGCGGCTGGGTTCGCGGCGATTGTGCCAGATGAATCCGCTACCGACCGGCTGAAACGATTTGCAGTGCTTACGAAATCTTCGCCCACACATCCAGAAAGTAAAATGCTATTAGCAGAGCTGAATATTGGTGCAGGCAACTATCAAGCCGCGCGTTCTGCGCTTGGTGATCTTGCTACATCTGACCCTACAATGCGGTCTCTGACAATTTTGGCGGCGATAGAGCGCGGAGATTGGGCTGATGACCAATCTGTGCGGAAACTGTTGACGCAGGCTATTTCGGCGCAGCGCGATCCTCAGTGGATCTGTGATAATTGTGGCGATGTTCATCAAGACTGGGAGTCGGTTTGCCTAAGCTGTGAAGCGATTGACAGTATTGGCTGGAAGCGCCCGCCTCGATCTGAGGCAGTAAGCTCGCAGATGTTGCCGCTAATCGTGGGGAATATGTCTCTGGCCGATTCAGATGCAACGATTGTGGTGCCGGCCGCAGAGGTCGAGGTTCTGGATGTGATTGATGGCGTAGATGCCGAGCAAGAACCTAAAGGATAAGGTCACCGCAATAAGAGGTGGTGCAGAACTTCCAGAATGGCAGCAACATGTACACCCTTAAGTGCATAAAAGATTGTCAGGCCGCTCCATCGTGGCTACCGTCACCTTTATGAGCACCGCATTAATCGCAGTCCTGCTGCAAAGTACTTCATCATATGGTGGGATCGCTGCGTTGGGGACTTAGCCGGAAAAATGTCACAATTGTAAGGATAGGTTATGTTAGTCTCAGCTTTGAATATCGTACCACAGCCTGAAGTGATCGCATCCTTTGATGCGCCAACAAACACGATTAGCTATATTGTGAAAGACCCAGACGGCAACGCTTGTGCGGTCATAGATTCTGTCATGAACATGGACTATGCAGCAGGGCGGATTACCTTTGAGAGCGCCAATAGTATCATTCAGACCATCAGAGAACGTGGTCTCGACTTACAGTGGATTATCGAAACCCATGTCCATGCTGATCATCTGTCTGCGGCCCCCTATCTTCAGGAGAAACTGGGTGGCAAAATTGGCATCAGCAATAAGATCATTGATGTGCAGAATACCTTTGGAAAAATCTTTAATGAAGGCACTGAATTTCAGCGAGATGGCTCACAGTTTGACGCGCTGTTTGAAGATGGTGACAGCTACCAAGTTGGCACATTGCAGGCAAACGTGATTGCAACTCCCGGCCATACCCCGGCCTGCATGGTTCATATAATGGGTGATGTGGCCTTCGTCGGTGATACATTGTTCATGCCAGATGGCGGATCTGCCCGGGCCGATTTCCCTGGTGGTGATGCAGGTGTTTTGTTCGATTCGATTCAAAAAGTTTTGAGCCTTCCAGATGAAACCCGCTTATACATGTGTCATGATTACGGACCCAATGGCCGTGATATTCAGTGGGAAACTACTGTGGCTGACGAACGGGCGTATAATATCCATGTTGGTAATGGTGCTACACGTGAGGGCTTTGTAAAGCTGCGTACTGAGCGTGACGCAACCCTCGCCATGCCAAAGCTGATTATTCCTGCGCTGCAAATTAATATGCGTGCGGGTGAGGTGCCCACAGATTCCAAAGGCCGCCCCAGCCTAAAGGTACCTATCAACGCCCTTTAGCGCTATAACCTCGACAAAAAATAATCGTGTTGGGCCAACATTGCCTGCAAAAGGATATGCCATGTCTATGATCAAGCTTGCCAACAACTTTTATGCTGGGCCACAAATTCAAACTGAAGATCTCGAAGATTTCCAAATTGTGGGAATTAAGACTGTAGTGTGCTTTTGGCCTGATGGCGAAGGTGCAGACCAAACGGATTTTTCCGATATTGCGGAAGAAGCAAAAGAACTGAATGTTAAGGCACACTACCTGCCAATCATTCCTGACCAAATCTCTGATGAACAGGTGGCTGAATTTGGCCGCATTTTGCAGGATAGCCTGGCACCGAGCTTTGCTTATTGCTACAGTGGTGCACGCGCAACAATGCTTTGGGCATTAAGCTAGGCACAGGCCGGCTATCCCGTTGACGAGATATTGGGCGCTGCTGAAATGGCGGGGTATGATCTGACGGCCTTGGCGCCGCGGTTGATCGATTAGGTGAGGGTTAAGAAGCAGTGACGCATTGCTTGACTGACTATTGACCATTATGCAGGTTATAGATCTAAGAAATCAGAAGTGAGTGCCATGAACACCAAGCTAAATTTCTCCGGCCCAGAATTATGTGGGCTGGAGGCTCATCAAGTTGTTGCCATGCTGAAGGCGGGAGACGTGTCATCAGCTGAGCTTTTGGACGCTGCTACTCAGCGAATCTCTAAAACAGGCCCTGTGATCAATGCTACGCCGACACTGTGTGAAGCGCGGGCTCGAGGAGCTGTTTTGGACCCCCGTGAGATGGACCACGCCGGTTGGTTGGCTGGCCTACCAATTTCAATTAAGGACCTGAATGCAGTAGCTGGTGTGCTTACCACATATGGAACTAAAGGCCTTGCTGATTTTATTCCAGAAGATAGTGATCCTTTGGTGGAGCAGTTGGAGGCCCGTGGGGGTGTGGTTTTGGGCAAGACTAATACCCCAGAATTTGGTGCTGGAGGCAATACATTCAATGATGTGTTTGGTCGTACTCTGAATCCATGGGATACAAGCCTAAACGCAGGCGGCTCATCTGGTGGAGCCGCTGCGTCTCTAGCCACGGGTGAGATTTGGCTAAGTCATGGCTCTGACCACGGCGGCAGCCTTCGTACTCCAGCGGCATATTGTGGTGTTGTTGGACTTCGTCCCAGCCCTGGTATTGCGGGCGGTCCTGGCAAAGATAACGCATTTATGATTGAAGGTGTGCAGGGACCAATGGCTCGATCAGTTACTGATTGCGCCTTATTTCTGGATGCGATGTCTGGATTCGATCCGCGTCTTCCAATTTCTTACCCAGGGCCCAGCACGTCATATCAGGAGTCTGTGGTTCGATGTGAAGGTGAGCTTACGATAGCTTTTGCACCTGATTTGGGGGGGTTTGGTCAGGTAGATGTAGAGGTTGATTTGCATTTGCGGGGGGTGCTAAGCCAGTTGCAAAGAGATGGGGTCAGTGTGGAAGAGGCCTGTCCAGACCTTTCCACACTAGAACGTACTTACCATACTTTACGGGGGCTGATGTGGGCCACAAATGCCAAGCGCCTGCCACAAGACATCCAACAGCACTTCAAATACACGCTGGCGCAAAATACTGCATTTGGCCAATCTTTGACTGTTGATGATATTGTGGATGCAAACCTAGATCGTTCTATTCTGTTTAACCGTATGTTGGCCTTATTTGAGAAATTTGATGTCTTGGCCTGTCCTACCGTAGGTTGCATGCCGCGTTCTGTTGCAGAGGAGTGGGTGAGTGAGATTGGTGGGGTTAAATTACCTGGCTATATGGATTGGCTACGATTCGCATTTTTGGCCACAACCACAGGCCTACCAGCTATATCTGTCCCTGTAGGATTGGGGCCACGAGGCTTACCCGTTGGGCTGCAGTTGATTGGGAAGCCGCGTGGTGAGGCTGCGCTCTTGGCTGCTGCGCGTCGTGTGGAGATCAATGTTGGTGGGCCATTAGGGCCAATTGATCCCATCGTCTAGTTATTACGAGCGCGTAGTTTTATAGGTAAAAGAAAATCTATTTTTTACAGAGTGGCAAGGCTTGGACCCATTGATGGCCCAAGCGCTGGCTGTTATTTTCAATCACGGCCCTTCACGCCATCCCAAAATCCTTTGACCTTGTTGAAAAAACCTTGGCTTTCTGGACTGTTGTTAGTGGACAGCTCCTCAAACTCGTCCAAAAGCTCTTTCTGGCGACTGGTGAGGTTTACTGGTGTCTCCACCTGAAGCTCAATGAACATGTCACCCAAAGCACCACCCCGGACGGCAGGCATACCTTTGGATCTTAGGCGCATTTGACGGCCAGATTGGCTACCAGCAGGTATTTTTACTCGGCTGCGGCCACCATCAATATTTGGTACTTCAATATCCCCGCCCATGGCTGCTGACGTCATCGAGACAGGAATATTACAAAATAGATTAGTGCCCTCGCGCTCAAAAATTGTGTGATCGTCCACTTCAATAAAGATATATAGATCGCCCTGTGGGCCACCACGTGAGCCGGCCTCGCCTTCTCCAGACAAGCGGATACGCGTACCCGTTTCAACGCCAGGAGGAATGTTAACGGACAACGCACGATCTTTTTCGACGCGACCTGCCCCTCGGCAGCTGGAGCATGGGTTTTTTATTACTTGGCCTGCACCGGAACAGGTGGGGCAGGCACGCTCAACGGTGAAGAAGCCCTGTTGCGCTCGAACTTTTCCCATACCGGCACAGGTTCCACAGGTTGCAGGTTGGCTACCCGCCGCAGCACCTGAACCTTCACACGTTGTGCACGACACTGCTGTTGGTACACTTATTGTTTTATGCAGACCTGAAAAAGCTTCTTCTAAAGTTACGCTCATATTGTATCTCAGATCGGACCCACGTGTGGCGCGTTGACGTCCACCACCGCTACCGCCGCGCCCGCCCATTCCTCCGAAGAGGTCATCGAACACATCTGAAAATGCACTGGAAAAATCACCTTGCCCACCAGGTTTCCCACCACCGCCCTCAAAGGCTGCGTGACCATAGCGATCATAGGCCGCTTTTTTGTCGTTATTCTTTAGAACCTCATAGGCCTCATTGGCCTCTTTAAAGAGGCCTTCAGACGCTGGGTTGTCAGCATTTCGATCAGGATGCAGCTCCTTCGCCTTGCGGCGATAGGCTTTTTTGATCTCATCTGCATTAGCACCCTTGGCGATCCCGAGTGTTTCGTAATAATCACGTTTTGACATATGGATTGTCCCCTTTGAAACAGAAAAACCGGCCGGCAATATCGCAGGCCGGTTTAAACTGGTTCTTGCTTGGCGTTAGCCGCGCTTGTCGCCATCCAAATCTTCGAAGTCAGCGTCAAGAATATCGTCATCCATGACTGGACCCTCGTCAACATCACCATTGGCCTCTGCCTCTTGGCTTGTTTTGTAAATTGCCTCACCGAGCTTCATTGCAGCTTCGGTTACATTCTGAATACCAGCTTTTATTTTTCCAGCATTCTCTGTTTCCAGATCGTCTCGCAGGGCAGCCATTGCAAGTTCAATAGCCTCAAGTGTAGTTGGATCCACTTTGCTACCATGCTCTTCCATAGCTTTTTCGGTAGAATGAATCAGGCTTTCTGCTTGGTTTTTGGCCTCAACCAATTCCTTGCGGTCCTTATCAGAATCTGCGTTGGCTTCTGCATCTTTCACCATGGCTTCGATGTCAGCGTCGCTAAGGCCACCAGAGGCCTGAATAGTAATTTTCTGCTCTTTACCAGTGCCTTTGTCAGATGCACCAACGGCTACAATACCGTTGGCATCAATGTCGAAGGTAACTTCGATTTGCGGCATGCCACGTGGTGCAGGTGGTATGCTTTCAAGGTTAAACTGGCCAAGAATTTTATTATCAGCAGCCATTTCTCGTTCGCCCTGGAACACTCGAATTGTCACTGCATTTTGATTGTCTTCAGCAGTTGAGAAAACCTGTGATTTCTTGGTTGGAATTGTTGTGTTGCGATCTATCAAGCGAGTGAATACGCCACCTAAAGTTTCGATACCTAAGGACAGCGGTGTAATATCCAGCAAGACAACGTCTTTCACGTCACCCTGCAAAACACCGGCCTGAATAGCTGCGCCCATAGCCACAACTTCATCAGGGTTTACACCCTTGTTTGGCTCCTTACCGAAGAACTTTGTTACCTCTTCAATTACTTTTGGCATACGGGTCATGCCACCAACCAAAACTATTTCGTCGATGTCACTTGTAGACAAACCGGCATCTTTTAATGCGGCTTGGCAAGGCTTCAACGAAGCTTTGATTAGATCGCCAACGAGGCTTTCTAATTTTGCCCGAGTCATTTTGACAACCAAGTGCAAAGGCTGGCCTGATGAGCCATCCATTGAGATAAATGGCTGATTGATCTCAGTTTGGCTGGAAGAAGAAAGCTCAATTTTTGCTTTTTCAGCAGCTTCCTTCAGACGCTGTAATGCCATTTTGTCTTTAGTGAGATCAACACCATTCTCTTTTTTAAACTCTTCGGCCAAATAGTTGACGATACGCATGTCGAAGTCTTCACCACCAAGGAATGTATCGCCATTGGTGGACTTTACTTCAAATAAGCCATCGTCAATTTCCAGAACAGTAACATCGAATGTGCCGCCGCCAAGGTCATAAACCGCAATTATTTGGGTTTCTTTTTTATCGAGACCGTAAGCTAAAGCCGCAGCTGTCGGTTCGTTTATAATCCGTAACACCTCAAGGCCTGCGATCTTGCCAGCATCTTTGGTGGCTTGGCGCTGTGCATCGTTGAAATAGGCGGGAACAGTAATCACGGCCTGCGTAACTTCTTCACCAAGATAGCTCTCAGCGGTTTCTTTCATTTTCTGCAGAATGAACGCGGAAATTTGTGAAGGCGAAAATTTATCGCCCTGCGCTTCAACCCAAGCATCGCCATTGCCACCGTTGATGACGTTGAACGGCAGGTTCTTCATATCTTTTTTCAGATGGGCATCGTCAACCCGGCGACCAACCAAGCGCTTTACGCCAAATACTGTGTTTTCTGGATTCGTTACAGCTTGGCGCTTGGCAGGCTGACCCACTAGGCGTTCGCCCTCTGTAAACGCAACAATTGATGGCGTTGTACGTGCACCCTCTGCATTTTCGATCACGCGTGGCTGTGATCCATCCATAATGGAAACGCAGCTATTTGTCGTTCCGAGGTCAATCCCAATAACTTTAGCCATAAATTAGCATCCCTTTGCTCTGGCGATACCGAGGCATGTGGCCCGCGGTACGGTGCCTGTGCCCCAATTTTTTTAGTAGCTCTTATAAACTACCAGCTCATCGGGCTATATAGGTATGTCAAACATCCCCTGCAACCATCTGGAGGCAATGAAATTTGGATTTTATGAAGTTAAATGATGCGATTATGCCAAAACCTACTGTCAGCGTGGGTGGTGTATCTGTTTTTAAAGGTTTTTTATCATCTTCAGATCAATTACAGATTGTGGATGACTTACGTCTTGTTGCACGAAAGGCGCCCATTTTTTCACCAAAAACCAAATCTGGCAAGCCAATGTCAGTGCGCACCACAGCCGCTGGCGCCTTTGGATGGTTTTCGGACCATCAGGGGTACCGGTATGTTAGCCAACAACCTTCCGGATTGGACTGGCCTGAAATTCCAGCCTCTATTATGAGCATCTGGAAGATCATGGCTGGGTGCGTACCAGATCCGGAGTGCTGTTTGGTCAATTATTACGGCGAGGGAGCACGAATGGGGCTGCACCAAGATCGTGATGAGGCCAATTTTGATTGGCCAGTTGTATCACTCTCATTGGGTGATGATGCCCTGTTTAGAGTGGGTGGGGTGGAACGTGGTGGTCGAACTGAGTCGATTTGGCTGCAATCTGGAGACGTAGCCGTTATGGGTGGCGTTGCACGCCTGAATTACCATGGGGTTGACCGCATTAAATTTGGTAGTTCGCGACTTTTAAAAGGCGGTGGGCGCCTGAATGTGACGTTACGCGTGGTGAGATAGTGGATCACTTTACAGATAGGTTTTGACCTGCTGCAATAATATAAAGCGGCCGCATAGTCTGATGCAAATTTGTCGGGTTCGGATGAGCATTTTTATAGTTATGCAAAATATTAACTAGCCTTGGGTTTTTAATTTTGTTTGTTTACAAAACTTAAATTAAAATAAACTTACACTGTATCGACAACCTTGGAAGAATTGGACTAATTTTGGATTTTGACAAATTAGAGAAAGTTATGCGAGTGCTTGCCTTGCAGGCGGGTGACCTGATCATGGATATCTATAATGGACCTGAGTTTGAAGTGAAACTAAAGTCTGATGAGAGTCCAGTCACGGAGGCAGATGAAGCGGCGGATGCTTGGATCTCCGCTGGCCTGCGGGCGGCCTTTCCGGATGTGAATTTGGTTACCGAGGAGCAATCAGACAGCCACAGCCTCTCTGGACACACGTTTTTGATTGTGGATCCCTTGGATGGCACTAAGGAATTTGTGCACCGGCGTGGTGATTTTACCGTTAATATTGCGTATGTGGTGGAGGGTGTGCCTGTTCGTGGTGTTGTTTACGCACCTGCAAAAAGGCGAATATTTTATACAGATTCTACAGGTGTTTCTGTAGAAGAAACGGGGGCTTTCGATTTACAAACTCTTGGTTTGCGCACGCGAATTTCTGTGGCTAAGCCAGATCATCAAGGGCTTCGTGTCGTGGCGTCCAAATCGCATCGTGACCAAGCGACCGACGATTATATTTTGAAATATCACGTTTCAGATATTAAAAGTGCAGGCTCATCACTGAAGTTTTGTCTGATTGCAACTGGAGAGGCTGATCTTTATCCGCGTGCAGGTCGTACTATGGAGTGGGACACGGCGGCAGGGCATGCAGTCTTGAATGGTGCAGGTGGTGCTGTTGTGCGGTTTGACGATCTATCCCCGCTGACCTACGGCAAGCCAGGCTATGAAAACCCATATTTCATTGCTCATGCTAAAGGCGTGTCTTTGAAGGAGTCATAGTTTAGATCTAACTTGCCAAAGGTCTCAAGTTGGGTGTTCTGCTCTACAGGCATACAGAGTAAATAGCCTAAGCCTGTTGGTAGTCTAAACTTGGGCGTTAAGGGCAACTCAAAACGGCATTGTCAGAGGAAAATTGAATCTGATTTAAATTTGGCGTAGATTTCAAAAATGACTAACAAAATTTCTTATAAATATTTTAAGACAAGCCCAGAGATTATCCAATTAGCGGTGATGTATTACGTGCGTTATCCGCTGAGTTATCGCCAGGTCGAAGATATTTTATCCGAACGCGGTATCGATATTTGCCACGAAAGCATCCGTTTCTGGGTGATCAGGTTTGGCGCAAGTTTTGCAAAGAAAATCCGAAATCAAAGAGCAGCCTATCATTCGAATTGGCGTTGGCATTTAGATGAGGTGTTTGTGAAAATCAATGGTGAGAAGTTTCTGCTTTGGCGCGCCGTTGATCACGAAGGCGAAGTATTAGAAGCCTTTGTTTCAAAGAGGCGATGCAAACGTACAGCATTGAAATTCATTAAGAAACTGATGAAGAAATACTGTAATCCGCACGAGATTGTAACAGATAAGCTTGCTTCATATGGGGCTGCATTGAACACTTTGGGTGCGAAGCAACTGCAAAATACAACGCAATATCACAACAACAGATGTGAAAAATCTCACCTTCCATTTCGAAGGCGAGAGAGGGCAATGCAGAAGTTTCGAAGTGCCGCTACACTGCAGAGATTTGCCACCGTACACGGTTCCATTTACAACCATTTTAATCACGAAAGACATCTAGAAACCAGACAGGTTTACAAACAAAAACGAGCTGCTGCTCTGACTGAGTGGCGGAAAATCTGTGCAGCATAGAATATGATCTTGTTGGAACCTTTGTGATTGGTCAGAGTTCGTCTGACAACACCCTTCTCTTGTAGGTTCCCACATATCAGAACTGCTGGTGGAAAATGCCTTTAGGATAAAGTCCATCTCCAAACCAAATTGGCCCCTCAGACCACCGGCAGCCTGTTGCCAACCTCTCAATCGAAGCTAAAGGCAGCGTGTATTTGTCGAATCTTGGATCCAGTGAGATAACCGATGGGTCTGGGTAGCGCGACGCAGGTCGCCAAGTGTCTTGGCCTGACAGGATGCTGGATATGGTATCTTTCCTTTAACCAAGAGCCGCTAACCGGCGAAACATGTTTTGGTGTCAAACTTTAGTTGCTCGAGTGCATAACCGCTTCTACCGATTCACGATTGGGCATTGAAGGTGCGGTGCCAGGTTTAGTAACTGAGATCCCCGCAGTAGCACAGCCATAGCGTACAGCTTCTAATGTCGATAAACCTTCAGACAAAGCTGCGGCAAAACCACCATTAAATGCGTCACCAGCGCCGGTCGTTTCAATTACGGCTCCTACATTCACTGCTGGGACAAGTCCGTGGCCATACAAAAACGCTCCTTGGTCACCCATGGTAATAATAGGCGTTCCAACACCAAGATCGCGCAACGCCTCACAGGCAAACTCTGCTTCCTCCTGTGTGCGCACAGCGATTCCGGTTAAAGCTTCACACTCTGTCTCGTTTGGAGTGATATAATCACACAAAGCAAGCATACCGTCAGGCAGAGGTGCTGCTGGCGCCGGGTTGAGAAGCGTCGTGACGCCCGCCTCACGCGCAATTTCTAGCCCGCGCATGGCAGCTATCATTGGCTGCTCAAGCTGAGTGACAAAAACGTCTGCACTTTTTATCAACTTGGCATGAGAATTAATATCAGAGACACTAATTAATGCGGCGGCACCTGGTGCAATGATAATCGCATTGTCGCCCGTACTTTCCTCTATAAAAATGTATGCAGCACCAGTGTAGCTACCGTTGACCTGTTTTACATGTGGAATAACACCAGCCTGCTCCCAAGTTTCAAGCGCAAGTTTTGCAAAGTCGTCTTTGCCTAGTTTTGAAATTATATGTGTTTCGGATCCCATTCGAGCACAAGCCACTGATTGGTTCGAGCCTTTCCCACCAGGACCAAGAACAAAGGAGTTGCCCATGATAGTCTCGCCCATCTTAGGCATCCGCGCTGCGCGATAGGCAGTGTCAGCGACAAAAACACCAAGAATGACAACCCTTCCCATGGCTTAACTCACATCCGGTGGCACAACGCCTTTGCGGAAAGCAAAGCAGCCATAAAAACGCCGCTCACCGGTTTGGATTACTGCGTAGGCTTTCTTTGAGCGTTCATAGAAGGCGAAGCGTTCAATTCCAATCATCGTAGAACCACCAGCAGCAAGTACTTCTACCTGAACCTCCTCCATTACTGGGAGGAGCTTGTCGGGCTCGCCTACTACCTCCATTCTAGCCATGGCATCGTCCACAAATGTATCAAGTGGGTAAAGCGAAAGAACCGCGCGCACCACTTCTGCAGCTGAGCAGTCTATCCGCAACACCTCCCCCAGCACAGTTTCCCGTGCAACGCTGTCAGACGGAAAGTTAGTGTCTGCAATAATTAAATCATCTCCATGCCCCATTGCTCGCAATGCATATAGCACGCCTGCATTTAAAATTGGATCAATGTTTTTAAGCATAAAGGTCCCCTAAAATTAATTATTAAAGTCGTCCACCAGTTTCAGCGTCAAAAACATGCAGGTGGTCTGGATCAGGTTGCAGGTGAATTGTTTGGCCACTTTCAAAGTTATGGCGCTCGCGGAAGACTGCAGTTATGTCTTGGCCTTCAAAGCGCAAAAAAACCATAGTCTCGGCACCCGTTGGTTCAACAACCTTGACCTGCATTGGTAGGCCACCTTTCTTAGTCAAGATTAAATGTTCTGGTCTCACGCCAAGTTTAACTTTGCCCGCGCCCTTTGGACCAGCAAACTGCTCTTCCCCAACCTTCACGATACCTTTTGATAGAACACCACCAAGCAAGTTCATTGATGGCGCACCAATGAATGTTGCCACAAATTGGTTGGTTGGGTTGTCGTATAATTCAAGAGGTGTGCCAATCTGCTCTATGAGCCCACTCTGCATGACCACAATTCGGTCTGCTAATGTCATGGCCTCAATCTGATCGTGGGTCACAAAGATCGTTGTAGTTTTTAAACGTTGGTGCAGTTCTTTGATTTCAATTCGCATTTGAATGCGCAGCTTTGCGTCAAGATTAGACAGTGGTTCATCAAACAAAAATACTTGAGGGTCACGCACAATAGCCCGGCCCATTGCGACACGTTGGCGTTGGCCACCGGACAGATGGCGGGGCTTGCGGTCAAGGTATTCTGTCAGGCTTAGTATTTCAGCGGCGTCTTTCACCCTGCGGTCAATCTCCGACTTGCTGGTTTTAGCAACCTTCAGCGCAAAACCCATATTTTCTGCCACTGATTTGTGTGGGTATAAGGCGTAAGTCTGGAAAACCATTGCAATATCTCGTTCGGAGGGAGGGAGATTGTTTACTACTCGTTCACCGATTGTAATAGTGCCGCTATCAATACCCTCTAACCCAGCGACCATCCTTAAAAGTGTAGATTTGCCGCAGCCGGATGGACCAACTAGCGCTACAAACTCACCATCGGCAATATCAATATCCAACCCATGGATAACCTCCAGGGCATCATAGGATTTACGAATTTTGTTTATTGTGACGTTTGCCATTGAGATGCGCCTCCTGTGAGTTGTAATTCTAACTAAACAATTTCGTACTGTCTACGCCCAACAGTAAAACCCGGTTTTATATACGGACTCTTTATTGACTCTTCATAATTTTAAATCGTAGTATTTTTTTATGTTAGAAATACTAGGCGTAATTTATTCAAATAAGTACTTACTTTATGCGCCATTACATTTCTTTCATGTAATTAACTTTGATGATTCTTGGGAGGATTCACGTGAAAGTAGACCTATATAATTACATTAAAGCTGCTCAAAAAATGAACCGGCGTCAAATGCTGAAGGGTTCTGCAGCTCTTGGAGCCGTAGCGATGATGCCTCAAGGTGCGTTATCAGATGGGCACAGTAATGTTCGGGCCGAGATCTTAAAAATTCCGGGTGTTGGTGCAGGATCACCCACCGACAGTGATTGGCAAAAAGTTGGTAAAATGTGCTTAGGCGCCACCAAAGGCAATGTTGCTGAGGGGGAATTTGACGGTGTTGAGTTAACCTTTATGGGGCTCAACAATCAAAACCTACACAACTTTCTTTTCCGTGGTTTTTTGAAGCCGTGGGAAGCTTACACAGGTGCGAAAATCAACTGGATTGACCTGGCTCAAGGCGACTATAATGCACGCCTTCAGCAGTCTATTGCGACTGGTACCGTTGATTTTGATATTATCGAGATGGGTGCACCGTTTGAAGGTGATGTGCTTGGCAAAGGTCTTGCTTCAGAAATGCCTGAGTGGGTTAAAGAGCAAATCGACATGGACGACTATGTAGATTATCTTAAGGCTCCTGTTGGTACGTGGGGTGGTAAAACGTACAGGGTCTCGATTGATGGTGACTGTCACACATTTGCTTACCGCAAAGATTACTTTGGCCCAGGCTCTATCACTGGCCGTGATGTGCCCACCACTTGGCAGGAGATTAATGAGGTCTCTAAAGAGTTAATTGGCAAGGAAGATCCACTTACTGGACTTCCAGCACATGGTTATCTTGACCCACTCAAGGGCTGGGGAGGCTTCGGCTTCTACTTCCTTGAAAACCGTGCATCAGCATATGCTAAGCACCCAAATAGCCCGGCTTGGTTGTTTGAGCCAGACACAATGAAACCAATGGTAAACAATCCAGCTTGGGTCCAAGCCATCCAAGACGTAATGGATCTGATTGAAGCGGGTGCATACCCTACTGATCAGATTAACGCAGACCCTGGTACAACGGCGTTCCAACAGTTCCTCGCTGGAACTGGCTCAATGCTATCTTGGTGGGGCGATGTGGGTTCAAGCGCACGGACATCTGATACATCTGTTGTCGGTGATGTTGTGGGCTTTGGTATCAATCCAGCTTCAGACCGTGTTTACAACGCAAAAGCTGGAGCCTGGGAAGAAACCAGAAACGAAGCGCCAAACATGGCCTATATTGGCTGGGGCGTTTACGTCATGGCAAGAGTAGATGGCGACGAGAAAAAGAAAAAAGCGGCTTGGTCTGCTGCTGCCCATCTTGGTGGTAAAGATCTTTCTCTCTGGGCTTCTGCATACCCATCGGGCTTTCAGCCTTATCGCAACTCACACTTCCAGTATGAAGAGTGGGAAGAGGCCGGTTATGACCGCGAATATGTCGAGGACTATCTTGGTTCTAACGCAGATAGCTATAATCACCCTAACGCAGCGATCGAACCCCGCATTCCAGGCATCTTCCAGTATTACTCTGTGGCCGAAGATGAGTTGGCAAAGGGCTATGCTGGCCAGTATAGCTCTGCGCAGGAAACTGCGGATGCCATTGCGGCAGCTTGGGAGAAAATCACAGACCAGATCGGCCGCGATAGTCAGATTTCAGTTTACAAAGCTTCGCTTGGCATGTGATCGTAATTCTATAAACTTTGAACAGGCGGCTCCTCGGTGCCGCCTGTTTTGTAATGAAAACACACCTCCGATTTTTCTAGAGACCCATTATGAATACAGTTGGCGACCTTTTACACACAGTGACTGCCGATAATATCTCGGACGGCCGCAAACGTCTTGGCAAGTCATTGGTATGGGGCTCTGCTCTGCTGTGTGTTTCATTAGCTGTCTTGCAAGCGGCATATCAGGCCGACCATATTAGTATTGGCTTCGAAACATGGCGCCCAATTTTGTATGCGTATATGCTTTGGGCTACGGCCCTCTGTTTCGCACAGGTCATTGTCAATGGAGAGAAAGGAAAGCGCACCCTTTTTGTGCTACCGGCAGCACTCTTTGTTATAAGCCTTGTTGTCTTTCCTCTACTTTTTGCACTTTATATTTCTTTTACTGATTGGAACCTTGCATCCCCAAACGGGCCACAGCCCAATGGCTGGGATAATCTTGTTCAGATGTGGAATGACAGCTTCTACTGGAATGCACTAAAAAATATGGTCTACTATGTACTAGTAGTAGGCGTGGAATACGTAATCGCGTTTGGCCTGGCACTCCTACTGAACGCCCAAATTCGGGCCCGCAAGTTCTTTCGCGTCGTCTTTCTCCTGCCCTTAATGCTAAGTCCCGTAGCTGTCTCATGGATGATTGGGAAATCCATGTTTGAGGTCCGGTTCGGGCCAGTCTCTCGCCTTATCCGCGAGTTTGGGGGGGAGCCTACATTCTTTGGAAACCCTGAAATTGCGCGCTTTATGATAATGGCTATGGACGCGTGGACTTTTATTCCATTTATGATGATTATGCTTTTGGCTGGCCTTCAGGCCCTACCGCGTGAGGTTCTTGAAGCCTCAAAAGTGGATGGTGCATCTGGCTGGCAGAGTTTTAAGGAGATTGTATTTCCGTTAATGTTGCCTGTTTCTGTTACAGCGGTGGTGATCCGAATTATTTTTAAATTAAAATTAGCTGACGTGATTATCAATGTGACCTCCGGCGGTCCAGGTGGTGCAACCGACAGTGTCACAAGCTTCATTTTCCGCGAATACAGAGACCGTTCAAACGTAGGCTATGGCACTTTATTGGCAATGGTCTATCTAGTTCTAATCATAATTTTTGTTACCCTGCTTTTAAAGCTGGTTAGCCGATGGATGGAGCGGCCAGCATGACTGCCATTTTCAAAGAACATGAAGCTGACCTGCGGGTAAACACCAAATGGTGGGCTAGCCGTGTAGCAATTTATACTGCTCTTTTTATATGGATGATAGTCTGCCTGTTCCCAATTTTATGGACAATCACAACATCATTTAAACTTGCTCCAGACGTTATGAAGGGAAATCTAATTCCATGGTGGGATTTTACGCCAAGATGGAAGGGTTGGGAATCTATAGGCCTTTCGCCCCGATTGATTGGAGAGGTCTCTACAGTTCGCGAAGAGTTTTTTAAACGCTTCTGGAATAGCACTATTATTTCAATATCTGCAGCGCTTCTTGCAGTAATACTAGGGTCTCTAGCCGCTTACGGCCTATCACGCTTCAGCTACCGGTTTGGATTTATGAAAAACTCGGACATTTCGTTTTTCTTCCTAAGCCAAATGATCCTACCGCCCGTAGTTCTTGCTCTCCCGTTTCTTATTTTATACAAATCTTTGGGACTATTAGACAGTAGGATCGGATTGATCTTACTGTATACTTTGATGGTCCTACCCATTGTAATCTGGATTATGCGCGACCAATTTCAAGGTATTCCAATCGAATTAGAAGAAGCAGCCCTTGTCGATGGCCTTGGAATTTGGGGTGCCTTCACGCAAATAGTTTTGCCCATAGCGCTTCCCGGTATGGTAGCTGCATTTATTCTGTCGCTGGTACTTTGCTGGAATGAATACTTTTTTGCAGCGCTACTAACGTCAAGCAATGCCTCGACACTGCCAGTCATGGTAGCTTCACAAACTGGGTCACAGGGGATCAACTGGTGGTCGATGGCGGCACTTTCATCGGCCGCAATTCTACCGCTTGTGATTGTTGCTATTTTTCTAGAGAAATATATCATCAAGGGTATGGCTGCAGGCGCAGTTAAGTAAGCTCTCTCGCAATGTCTTTAGTCTGCTCATAAAGCCTATGAAACAAATCATGCGCTTTGTCATAGGTAACGTTTGGTTGAGCAATTATTGTCTTCACAGCCGGGTTCCACTTCGAGATGCTATCTCGCTCCACCAAACCAACAGCAACTGCCGCTAAAAACGCATCTCCATAGCTTGCCCCTGTAGTTTTCTCACAGACAATTTGATCAATACCAGTTATGTCTGATGTCACTTGAAGCCAAAGAGCATTCTTTGTTCCACCACCAACCGCAAGCAAACGTATGGGAGCCTGACCTAGCTGAGTAAAAGTGTCGGTCACGTGGCGTGTACCGTGTGCAATCCCTTCAATTAAAGCACGATACATGTCGCCACGAGTGTGCGTAAGGTTAAAGCCGAACATAGCACCCTTGGCATTTACATCATGAATTGGTGTTCGTTCACCGGAGAAATACGGCAACATCAAGAGTCCGTTGGCGCCAGGCGGAGATTTGGCAGCCTCCTCAGCCAAGGCTGGAAACGCATCTTGGACAGATAAATCTCGCGCCACTTGATCGCGAAACCAATGGGTAAGTGTACCAGACGTGGCCAGCCCCGCCATTGATGCATGCTCCCCCTTGAACAACCAAGGTGCGTACCAGATGCGCGGATCAGCTACTCTAGATTGTGCCTGAAGGATAATAAAAATAGTTGAACCGTACATCATCATCATATCGCCTGGCTTATCAGCCCCAACAGAAAGTGCTTCTGCTGCGGCATCGATCGTCCCCACAGTAACGGGTGTGCCAAAAGCAAGACCCGTCAACTCTGCTGCTTCTTTGGTGATATGGCCCGCAATTTCATTTGACCACATTAATCGAGGTAGTTTTTCTAATGGCACAATATCATCAGCCAGATCATCAACCCATGTCTGTGTGGTAACATCATAGAGTGGAGAGAAGTTTGCTGCTGTGTAATGATCTATTACCACCTCCCCAGTGAGGCGCATCACAATGAAACTGGTCGAACTAAGAATATAGGCCATTTTAGAAAAAATTTCTGGGCGCTGCCGCTTTAACCAAAGTATTTTGGGCCCAACGGATTGAGACGTCAGGGCGTTACCACAGCGGGAAATTATAGTCTCTTCGCCAATGCGCTGACTTAATTCACGGACTTCAGATTCGGCTCGCCCATCAACCCCGTATAGAACACCGTTCATTAACGGATCACCGTTTGTATCTACGGGCAACATACAAGGGCCAATAGCACTGCAAGCGACAGCATTGATCTGAGATGCGTTTATGCCACTTTCGCTTAAAAGGGTTTTGCAAATAAAAACAAAATCTCCCCACCAGTTTTCTTCTGGATTGTGCTCTGCCCAGCCAGGTTCAGGCACCAGCATTTTGTGACCGCGCGCAGCCTGCGCGTAGATCGTGCCAGCCCCATCTACCAAAACACCTTTTGTTTCATAGGTCCCAATATCAATCCCAAGCGTATAGCCCGTCATGTATACTCATCCCGATTTAAGGAGAATTTTTGTCCTATTTGGTGGACTGCAGCATCCAGTAACTTGGCCAGTGAAACCAAATCGGTCAAATCGCAAAGCTCACGTGCCGAATGCGAATACCGCATTGGAAATCCCATATCGATTGAAGCAACACCTTCGCCGACCAGTTGCACATAAGATAGGTCTGTTAACACTCCAACTTGGGCACTTCGCTGCAAAGAAATATCTTTAGCATTGGCAGCTCGCTCAAATAGGTCAACCATTGCAGGGTGCGGGATTACACCATTCAAAGTTCCCCGCCCATGGAATGAATACATACTCATTCCTGGACCACCACCCAGCACCATTTCACCACGCGCTTCCATGTCTGGTGTATCTGTTGCGAGCATCAGATCTAGCTGTATTGCGATATCCGGCAACAAACTTTGCGCTAGCGGCAGGGCTCCACGAAGGTTGAACTCTTCAAGCACTGTGAAGGCCAAGTCAACTGGTGGACCACTTGTTCGGTTTTTTAATAAACGTGCTACCTCAAGCAAAACAGCGCACCCGGCGCGGTCGTCAATACTGGTGCCACAAATACGATTACCGCTTAACTCTACGGCCTGAGGCGCATAAACAACTGGGGCGCCAATGCAAATACCTGCTGCCTCAACCTCAGAGGCGGACGACAGCCCGGTATCTACATAAAGCTCGGCGTAGGGTGTCACCTGATATTTCTCTGAGGGTGTAGTTGCGTGGTGACTCTTGTTTGCGATAATACCGGAAACATCACGCCCTTCGCCCACACAAATCAAAACTTCTTGGGAAGCCAATGCACGTTCGGGAACACCCCCAAGTCGCTCCAAACGGATCAACCCATCTGCCTCTATGCGGCGTACAATAAACCCAAGCTGGTCCATATGTGTGAACAGCATGACGCGCAGCCCCTCACCCGGGAAATGCGCAACTAGGTTTCCCAAACGGTCTGACCTGCTTTCAACACCAATCGCACCCAATCGGTCGCGCAAATCCCGCCGCACGCGGTCCTCATGCCCCGACAACCCCGGGATCATCATCAGGTCCATCAAATCGTGCTTAATGCGGTTCTTCATATTCTTGCCGCTCTGGCGCGGTCCATAAAATCTGAAGCACGTTCCGGGTCGATGCAGTTCCAAGTGTCACCATCAACCTTTAGCGATGAACCCACTATGCAGCCATCTGCTATTGCCAAAATGTCCGCAACGGTATCGTGCTTCACACCGGTATTTGCCATAACCGCCGTCCCAGGCAGAACAGCTTTTACTGCCTCTAAATCTGAAAGGGCCGCAGCCTCACCAGTAATCTGGCCAGACACAAGAATGGCATCGGGAATCGATGAAAACACGGCGCTGCGTGCGCGGTCCGGTAGAGAGCGCTGATCAAGAGAATGCGCAAATTCAGCGCAGACATTGTAAAGCATGGCCATGTCAGGGCGTCCCAACCGATTACGGTAGCGCATTGCACCTCCGGCATCAGGCGTCCATGGGCCCATGTCAGATGCATAAGTACCCGTAAAAATTTCACGGACAAAAGCAGCCCCAGTAGCCACACCCAGTGCAATACTCGACATTGGATCCCAAAGCACATTCACACCGAAAGGCACTGTAATTTCTGATTTAAGCTGGCCAATAATTACTGCCATCGTTGCAGTTGAAGCTGTATCAACGTCAAACTCGTAGGGTCGGTCATTTTCATTACCAAACATCACGGCGTCAAAGCCCGCTTTTTGCAAAGCTAAAAGATCAGCGCGCGCGCTTGCTACCAAATCAAGGGCCGGATCAAAAAGAGGAGATCCAGGCAAAGCCCCAATATGGACCATACCAATGACTGGTTTCGTTTCACCAAAGATACTTTTAAAATTCATTGTCATAATCATTTTCCCTCTTTTTAAACCATATAACTGGTAGTCTATTCATGCAAAGAAAAACTGGCTAAGTTGTTGTGAATACGCAGGGAGATTGGGATGACGTTAAAAACACGGCACTGGGATAGGCTCCGGAATGGTGGCCTAACATTTACTGAATTGGGCTTTGGCACGGCACCATTAGGAAATCTCTATAAGGCAATCTCAGACGACGAGGCACGGGCAACACTTGATGCTGCTTGGGGTGGCGGTGTGCGCTACTTTGACACCGCACCACTTTATGGCCTGGGGTTGTCAGAAACACGCTTGAACCCATTTCTGCGGGACAAGCCGCGCCATGAGTATATCTTATCCAGCAAGGTTGGTCGCCTAATTGAGTACTGTTCCCCAGAACATCGCGCGGGCATTGGTAAGTGGTTTAATGTGCCACAACGGCGTGAGAACTTTGACTACACCTATGACGGCGTTATGCGTTCCTTTGAACATTCATTTTCACGCCTTGGTGTGGATCAGATCGACATTTTATACGTCCATGATCTGTGCGCGTTTTCTCACGGCTCAAAAGCTGCCTCGGACATGCGCGTTGATGAATTCTTTGCTGGACGAGGTTATGACGCAATGATTTCTTTGCGCGACCAAGGAATGGTCAAAGCTATTGGTGGCGGCGTGAATGAGTGGGAGGTCTGCCAAATCCTTGCTGAGCGCGGCGATTTTGACCTATTTTTGCTGGCGGGCCGATATACTCTCTTAGAGCAAAAAGCCCTTGATAGCTTCTTGCCCCTTTGCGAGAAGCGCGGAATTGGTATCATAACGGGCGGCCCTTACAATTCTGGTATCCTAGCCACTGGCGCAAAGCCTGGGTCCTTCTACAACTATGAGCCTGCGCCTCAGGACATAATTGACCGCGTAAATGCAATAGAAGTAGTTTGCAGTGATCACAATGTTCGCATGGTTGACGCTGCTTTCCAATTTCCACTTTTGCACCCCGCCCATGTTAGTGTGGTCCCTGGTGGCCAAGGGGTGGCCGAAATGGCTGGTAACCTACAAGCCGCACATGCTGATATACCTGCAGAACTTTGGGCAGACTTGAAGACAGCAGGCCTCATGCGTGAGGATGCCCCCACATGAAACCCTCTTTAAAACACACCCTAAAAATCGATGCACATCAACATTTCTGGCAACCGTTGCGAGGTGACTATGATTGGATGCCGCTTGAAAACCTAACCTTAAACCGCGCGTATGGCCCCTCCGACCTTGAGCCAAATTTGGAAAGGCATGGCATAGACGGCACTGTTGTCGTCCAAGCTGCTGCCACCGTCCATGAAACAGAATATATGTTGGGATTGGCAGATGCCACGCCTTCTATTAAAGGCGTTGTGGGCTGGATTAATTTTGAAAACCCAAGTGACATGAAACATCTTGAACGATTTGCGGCACACCCAAAATTTCTTGGTGTACGGCCAATGATCCAGGATATCCCAGATGTGAACTGGATGTTGCGTGACGACGTGCAGTGGGCGTTTCAGGCCTTGGTTGATTTGAACATAACCCTTGATGCGCTTGGCTTCGCCGTGCATCTAAACAATTTTTTAAAACTTATAAAGCGCTACCCAGAAATGCGCGTCGTTTACGATCACTGCATGAAACCGCAAATTTGTGATCAACGCTCAGGTAAAGACGCATTTTCAAAATGGGCCACTGGCATGTCCCAACTGGCCAATGAGACGAGCGGCTGTTGTAAATTTTCCGGGCTCGTCACAGAAGCGGGTGAAGGTTGGACAATAGATGACCTACGCCCATTCGCAGAACACATCCTCGGAGCCTTTGGCGCGGAACGGGTAATGTGGGGGTCAGATTGGCCTGTCTGCCGTTTGCAGACAGAATACGGCGACTGGCACGACATAGCGCAAGACCTAACTCAAAGTTTGTCCGAAACTGAGCAAGCAGAAATTTTTGGTGGTACAGCCGCGAGGTTCTACCGTTTATCTTGAGCTGCTAAAAATGTAGTCACGGCCTGATTGTTTAACTTCTTACGCTTATCTAGTTGAGAAGAAACATGCAGGGCCGCCGCAGCCTGTGCAAATTTGATCGCACCGACCATGTTCGTACCATAAACTACTTGCGAGGCTAGCGCACCCACGAACATATCGCCGGCCCCATGGGTCGATACCACGTCAACTGGAAAGCCTGAATACTGTACGCCCTCATAAGAAACACCATCAGCGCCAAGGGTCTTTAATAAATTCACTGCAAACCCTAAACGCGCGTAAAATTCGGCCTCCACTTTATTTACAATCAGTAAGTCTATTGCCTCAACCAAATCATTTGATATCTTGCGTGCCGGTGCAGCGTTTAACCAAACCTTAGCGCCAATCGCCTTGGCCTTAAGGGCTACTTCCAGATTAACCTCACCAGGGATTTCATTTTGCAAAATAACAAGCGATGTCCCTTCCGGCACGTCTACCTCATGTGCTACAATGTTAAGATTAGCTGCTGAAACGATGACCGCACCATATTCACCATTTGAATCAACAATAGCAGCGCTCATCCCGCTGGGCCCATCTTCGTGTTGGAGCTGTGACAACCCAACACCGCTGGAGTCAAGTGTTTCACGTATCATATCACCAAAAAGGTCACTGCCAGTACGCCCAGCAAAATGCACTTCAGCCCCCATGCGTGCAGCAGAAACGGCCTGGTTTCCACCCTTCCCACCAAATACATAGTCGACAGAACTTCCGGACACAGTCTCATCAAGACCCGGAAAGTGCGGAGCGCGCAAAACGACATCTAAGTGTAATGAACCTGCGACTAGTAAGCTCATGCGAGCATTGTCGCCTGAACTAAACGCATAGCCGTTGGCGCGTCTTGCCGCGAAATCGCTGCCTGTAGTTCGGCACTGCCTGCCAGCTTCGCAGCTGTTGCACGCAGCCGTTGCACAACCTCAATATTTGTTCGTGCCTCTTCAACAGGGTCGAGGCCGGAATGGTCAGGAAATGTGTCAAAATAGATAGTGCCATCATACCCCAAGCGCTCCAGCTCGACGAGCAATTCAATCGTTTGGATTGGGTGAACAGATCCAACCATTAATCCATTGTCCCACTTCCCGTAACCATCGTTCAGATGTACACCAAGTATACGCGAGTGGCGCGCGACCAGGGCTGCAGCAAAGGCAGGCATTTCATCAGCATAAAGTACATGTGCAAAATCTAAAGTGACGCCAGTGTTATCCCGCCCAATCTCCTTGATTGCCAGAAGTGTCGTAGCGGCATCAGGCATTAACGCAAAGGCTCTCGGCTCATTGGGTTTGTATTCCAAAGCTATATCGATTGCAGGAATGTGATCAGCCACCTCAATCATAGCTTCAATTGTATCACCCCACGCGCGCTCATAATCCATCTGGAAAGAATAATCGAAACCATCCTGCCCCATCCATAGTGTCATCAGGTTGCCACCCATCTTAGCCAAGACGTCTAACCCACGTTTTGTCTCATCAATTGCCGCCCGCCTAACTGTAGAATCTGGATGCGTAAATGCCCCCAATTTATAGCCCGACTCAGTGTAGTAACGCATCGCCATACCGTTAAGTATTATCCCATTATCATCCAAGGCGCGTGTCAGATCAGCGGGACTATCGTCAACAAAATGATCTGGATAATTCAGATCAGCCGCATTTAGGCCAGCGGTGGCTGCACGGCTTAAAAGATCAGCCGTTGTGATCGAATTTTTTCCAGGCCAATATTCACCGGCACCAATTTTAAACGCGTTGAGGCGCGCGGCGAAGCGGGGCTTATTATTTTCCTTCATTGGGCAAGTATAGACTAGAAGGTCAGCTAAAACACAATCCTTATCTTAACGCCTTTATCTTCCAGCAGACTTTTAGAAAAAATTTCGCTTGGCGGCTTGGGCGCCCTACAGATGTTGTAGACACTGCGAGTAAAGCTTTACTCCAAAAATAAAAAAACCCATTTAAACACAAGGGCTTAGTTTATTCTTGGTTGCGGGAGCTGGATTAAACTTTGCTCGAACACTTTACGAATACTAAGAAAAATAGCTCCAAGAATCTATGCTACTTAGTTTTCTAAAAAAACTCGGGCTATTACGAAAATTGCACTTTTTACTTATATAATTATAGGCATACTCAAAGCCATCCAAAGGTACAGAAAGTACTGGCTGTGGTGAGCCATTTTGAAAAGCTTTATCCAATAGCATAATCAATTT